>ENA-ORXR01000219-ORXR01000219.1-marine-metagenome-genome-assembly--contig:-NODE-219-length-87853-cov-5.083349_pt1 | contig 87853 bp, 80 predicted proteins | sample MGYA00237866_ERZ511479 | MGnify/ENA metagenome assembly ERZ511479
ATACGAGAAAACAGCTCGGCGCTATGCCATATGGGTCACATCTGAGGGGTTTCCCAGGTCTCGCTTGCAGTTACTAGCCGAAAAATTATGCCTGATTCAACTTTCGATACCATCCAGTATTGCCAGATAATAGATTACGCCGTAAATTTAATATTTCTCCAAAGTAAGCAAAGCCTTACGCTGTTAATGCAGTATTTATCAAAAATAGTACCCTAGAGTCCATAAAACTTTTTCATCAAGTCACAATTTTTTTACAACCAGGACCCTGCGCGTTTAAGTTTGCGGTTCTAAAGTCGTTGTCACGTGGGCAACATCTGCAATGAGAGGCCCATACTCTATCCTGCAATGGGGCACAGAGCAGCCGTTGAGTATAAAGGCGATAATACCGATATACGCATCCTTGGCCTGAATTTAACAATGCTTTTTACAGTGATTCTGAAACACTTCAGACTGAGGTTGGGTAGACTAACCGACATTCATTTTTCACCTGCAAACACATGCCTACTTGTCTTTCTATCATAGGGGCCGGTGGTCATGGCCGTGTAATTGCCGACTGTGCAACGCGCTCGGGTTTCTGGAACCTCATACAATTCTTTGACGACTCCGTTACAGGAAGACTGACAAATACCAGCTGGGATGTCATTGGCCCCGTTTCCAGAGCGTTAGAAGGCAGTAATAATACCGGTGATACCGCCGTTGTCGGCATCGGAGACAACGCTCAACGGGTCAGTCTTCAAGCCCAATTGGAATTAGCTGGCTGGCAAATAGCGTCGATTATTGATCCAACAGCTATTGTGAGCAGTGGTGCATCAATTGGAGCCGGAACCGTGATTATGCAAGGCGCTGTAGTCAATATCGGCGCTGAAATTGCCACTTCATGCATTGTGAACACCAAAGCGTCGGTAGATCACGATTGCACATTAGGCCCAGGTGTTCATATCAGCCCGGGAGTGACACTGTGTGGCGGCGTTACTATTGGCGAACGTTGCTGGATAGGGGCTGGAGCAACACTTATACAGAACATACGCATCGGTTGTGATACTAAGGTGGGAGCCGGTGCGGTGGTAATAAGTGATGTGCCAGCACACACCACCTGTGCGGGAAATCCTGCAAGAGTTTTCAAGAAGTAGACCAGCTCAATCTTTCGTTTTCGCCAGAAAACAGGCGCTGTCTGATGAACCTCTTCAGCGCAAATTACGGCATGTACTCACACCAAACTTTCAAATAGCGCCCTATAAGCCGCCAGCTGAGTTGACTCCATGAATGTAGATTCCACCCGCACGAGGCCTGCCGAGATAATTTGCTGACGTTCAAAAGGGTTATCCAGCAGATACACGACGCGCGCCGCCATGGCATTGGCATCTCCTATCGCAACCACCGAGTCATTATTGCCCACGATATACCGTGCATCACCCACATCCGTGGTCACGGTAGCTACACCATTGGCCATCGCCTCAATCAGCACAATAGGACCTGCCTCGGTACGTGACCCAAGCATTAGTATATCGATCTGCCGGTAGAACTCGGTAGTATCTGCTAACTGGCCCAAAAGCTGAACGCGTTGCATGTCAACTCCGTGTCGGTGAAGCAAGCTCATTAACTCATCATTGTCTTGTGTTATGCCCGCACCACCCAGTACAAAGTGCGTGAGCGCATTTTTTTCAAGCGCGATACCCATAGCCTCAACCACTGTCGGCCAGTCCTTCGCGCCATGCCAGCGTGCAAGCACACCCACGCAGTGTGTATGGCTTGGCTCGCGCACTGTGGTTGTATTCAAACTAACCGCATGCCCAATCACACTGGCCCTATCACATGCAAACCCCTGTTGCTCATGCTGCTCTTTGATGCGCTGCCCCACATACACAATATGGGCAGGCCGTTTTTTAAACATTCTGCAGGCCGCAATGGCGCACCGCGTAGCCATTGATTCATGACCAAGGTCATCCAGGGCATGATGAATAGACCAGAGATGCGGTGTGGCCTTATTGGCGCCGCCAAGCGCCATCGAACACATCGCATTAGCCATGTACATCCACCCCATAACTAACTGAACACGCTCTTGTTCCACTACGTCTCGCACGCCGGAGAAAGCTGGATACAGTCCTGCTAATGACCTTATTCCAAAAGGCTCTAGTAGAACAAGCGGTAAATCCAACAACTGCCGGTTAGTATCCGATACCTGCATCAATGGCAGTATCTTATGCTTGTGTTCCGGCAAGCCGTTGATTAATCGAGCCAGCGCTATTTCGGCCCCACCCAATGCATGAAAACTATTGATAACATGCAGAATTTTCATGATGAACTATTCGCCATGCGCACAAGCAAACGATCAACAAATAATCGGGCAAGTATTGCTTGCACCAGTATACCCAGCAGATAAGCCAATACACCCCCAAACACACCGACTGTGGGTATCAACCAAAGTGCCAGTAGCAGAACCACCGCAGCCCTTATCCCCGCCAAACACAATATCAACACCCTGTAATCGCGCACCACCAGCAATATACCGTTTGCCCCCAAGCAACAGGATATGGCGAGAATAACGTAGGACAGAGGTACGTGTTGTGCCAACCCTTGATACAGCTGACCAAACAACTGAATCACAAGGGGGTCCGCGAAAACACTGAACACCAACAGTACTGGCAGCACAATAATCGAAATCGCCATTATCCCCTTTAAACGCAGTGAACGTAACTCGGCAACAGTCTTTGCAGCTGCAAATTTAGGTGCAAGAAAGCCATCCAGTGTGGTCTGTAAAAATACCAGCGGCATCAATAACCGTAGCAATACATTCAGCTCACTGACTAGCGCAGCATCACCCAGATAATCAGCGAAAAACAGCAAACCCCACTGCGACAAAAATGCCAGAACTGCAATCGCAGACAAAGGAAGACACTCAATGAACATGTCACCCAATGTAGTGCTTTGCATCCACTTACGGCTTTGTATAGTGGCGGATCTGGTTCGCCCTCTAGTAGAAACAATAGCTATCCACAGAGCGGCCACACACATAACAGCACACGCTATAACTGCCTGATAGTAAAACGACGCTGACGTAATCGGCGAGGACATCCAGAGAACGGGAAACAGCAGAATATAGAAGCTGCTGCCCTCAAATAGAGCTCCCCATACCGGTTTACCCAGGCCTTTAAGCCACGCCGACGCACTGTGGCTAACATTGATAAGCATAGCCAGAACGCACACCAGCACAACATAGCTTGTAGTAATTGCAGAATCATTACCGATGAAGAACGCATACACTACCCACAACATCAAGCTTAGCATTGAACAGACAAGCAGCAAGCCAAGCACAGCACGCGCATAGTGTAAAAGTCCGCCCCCTTCCCGGGCAACAGCCACCCGCCTTACAATGTGTAGATCTGTGCCGAACCTAGCCAGAATAGCCACACCATTGGAGGCTGCCATAAATAGAAATATCCTGGCGGCAGCCTCAACCGGCGCTTGTCTGGCAACTAGAATGGTAACCAGAATAATGCCCATGGCCACCAGTCCACGCGCCACAAACGTTGCACACAGATATCGGGAACTGGCAAAAAGTTCGAACAGATAAGAGAACGTATGGACAGGCAGTACCTTTAAATTGTAATGTAATACCGCGATGGAGATTGTAAGGTATAAAAAGATGTGAAAAACAGTTGCCGCAAAGCTTTTCTCTGGGCGCGAATATACAAGGTCACGTCAGGAGGCAGTCAGCTACGCCCAAGTTTCTGAAGAATTTTTACAACAATAATTGGAAAGAAAACGGTAACGACCATTGTTCGTATCTCCCCCGTGTAAAACGAATAAGCGCACAGCAAGGTGATGTGAAACCTCAATACCGTACTTGATTTATCGCCAAGCTTTAAGAACTTCAGCGAGGCGTAGCCTAGAAACCGGTAAAAACAGCCCGAGACAAATATACCAATCATCGACAGCTGGATATAACCGAATGCGACATAGCCGGTGGGCACGGTCGAACGCCGGGCACCAAGGATAATCTCGGTATTCATATAAGTTAATGAGTCGCCTGCATCGATACCCACTAGCCGTGCATAAAACAGGAAGCCCTGAATATAGTCGTAGAAATACCGGTATCCAATACTTTCTACCAGCTGCGGAGCGGTGATTAAGGAAATAACCGGATGTGCAAAGTTGATGATAATGGTATCAAAATAAATATTGGCAAAATCGGTGTAATTAAAGTTCAGCGTAAAATGAAAATCGCCTAAGGGCACACCGGTGGCAATGGCATAGATTAACGTTTTTCCATCCCTGATCAAGGGCAGCATAACTGGAAACAAAACTAATGACATAGCCACCGCTTTTTTCAGATTCAGGCCAAATAGAATTCCGGCGTAAGCAATTGAGAAAAGCAGTGTTGTGCGTCCACCCAGTTGCAACGAAAACCCTACGATCAGTACAATAGGTATCAGTTTGTAGTACCACTCCGATCTCTCCATTGCCGCCATACAATACACTGTCGTCACCAGACAACCTGCGAGCATCAGGCTTATGAAATAGTTGCCCTGAATGGCACCTGCACGCACCTCCAGTACAGTAGATGAATACCCAATGAGCAACATGTACAGAAGTATGGTCGACAGCATGCCAAGGGTGCCTACCAGCACCGAAGAATGCATGTATCGAATGGTATTTGGCGCAACGCTGGCGCGGTGAGAATGGGATTTGCGCTTGACACTCTCACGGTGTGATATCAAGAGCTCCATCAAGAAAAATCCCAACAGGAATACCACCATAGAGCCGGAAATGAACTGAATTTCAGCCTGAGAGAAATTATATATGCGATAAGCGTACACCACACTGCCCTCAGCCGATATCAGCACTGCTGGCAGGATATAGAACAGCAGCATGAAGACCAGACAGAAGAACACGTAGTCCGCCTGCACAGTCTCCATACGGGAGTACAGAAACATCAAACCAAGCAGAAATAGACCCAGTATTATTGCCATGATAGGCAATCCCGCTGCAACGCTGCATGCCGCACGCATTTTACGAGCATTGAGGCCCGCCTAGGCAATGCACTACTCAACCACGCTGGCTGCTTGACAAGATCACTGAAAGGCACGTTAATTCAACACCGATTACGCTAACGCACCAACAATTATATTATTCACGATGGCATCGTCAAATTTACTGCAAGCCAAGTCCCGACTGGCTAGCCCCATGGCCAGTACCCGATCTGGTTGTTCAAGTATCCTTTGCATGGCAGATATGAGGTCGGCTGCAGATCTCGGCTCCACCAGATAACCATTTTTTCCATCAATCACTGTTTCTCTGCATCCTGGTGCATCTGTGGTGATTATCGCGCGCCCCATCGCCATGGCCTCCAGAATCGTTCTGGGTAAGCCCTCCCGGTACGATGGAAGTACAAATACTGAGCTCCGGCTTATGTAGGGTCTGACATCATCGGTTTTTCCGTGAAATTCGACTCCACTTCTCTGCAGGCCATCATGTAGTTGCGCATCTGTAAGCGTTGATGGATTTTCATCAAGATAACCCAGCAGGTGAAATCGAGCCTCCGGCCATCGCCGTCGTATGCTCTGGGCCGCATCGAAGTATTCATTAATTCCTTTATCTCCAAGCAGCCGTGCAATCATGAGAAAACTCGGTTGATCCGGTAGTGGCACCACCGAATAGTGTTCAAGATCGACTCCCGAACCTGAGACCACCAAGGTGTTTTCAGGGTTAGCCGTACGGTTGTTGATAAACAGTCGTTGATCATCAGGATTTTGAAATATGACCTTTTCGCAACGCTTTAGACTTAGGCAATAGGGCATCTTGATGAGTTGATTTGCCAGCTTCCCTTTGAGACCTGTCGCCGTAAAGAGTTGCCCAAGACCTGTAATCAGGGCAAAGCTTCTGATTGGCAACCTTGTGGTAAACAACGCGATATTCGAGTACATAACAGGCTTGACGGTATATGAGAACACATGTGTTGGTCTGATTTTCACAAACAGAGCACGAATGGACCAAATTGAACGTAAATCCGATAGCGGATTTTTGCCGGCACGATCAATATCGTACTGATGCAAAGTGACACCGAGACTGCGGATGGGCTCCGATATGGTTAAAGAACAGGCTGGCAGTACGACATGCACCTCATATCCATGTTTTATCATGCACGAAGCCAGATTGCCTCTGAAGTCCAGAAAGGACTCTGCAAAGCTTCCGATGATCACAATACGACCCGTCATTGTTGGCCTATCGAGATCAAGCGCCTGTATCTACTGTTTCTATCTTGGCGTATTTTATTAACATCAACTGTTCAAGCTACGGCGGATACGATAAGACAAATGCGATACCAGAGTAGAGAAGTTGCGTCGAGCGCCTAGTGACTGCCGCAACTCACGTGGGGATAGTAGCGTATAGGCCTTTTTGACTTTGAGACACAACAGAAAAACCTGCGCCAACCATCGCCATTCACTTTTTCGATAAAACCAGGTCAATGCACGAAGGTTTGCCGAACTCTCAGCGGCACCCAGCTCTATATCAGCATTCAGGTAACGAGTCGTCAGCTTCCACGCGGTGAACATTTCTCGCTCCATATCCAGTTGCCTGGCGACGCTCACAGTCTCACCAACCAGATCTCTTTTCGGATGCGCTTGCAGCAGTGCCAGCATATCGAGCAAAAGCCTCCAGTCAACAATGCCGAGAAACTGATGATGGTTTTTGATATGGGCGTGGTACACAGCGAGTACTACTTGAGAAACAGAATCCGGTATAGCATAGGTGACACCACTATCGGCATCGATCACAGGCACTGAATGATTCACTATCGTTTGAGTCAATTGTTTTTCGTGCGGATTATGCAAGCTTGTGGCTGCAATGTGAAGGTCAATAATACAAATTCCCTCAGAGTCGATCACCGGTGGCACGTGCGCTCGTGCGAAATCAGGGTCGTTTCGAAAATCATCCAGATTAATGTCGTCAAGCAGCTGCTCGTCGTCACTGTCAGTGGCTTTGTCAAGCGGATCAACCAATTGCTTATAGTCGGCTGATTTCAGGACCTTCAATGAATCCAGCAGCGCGTCACGAGATATCAACACATCAATATCACAGGTAATCCTACTGGAACGTAACGGCTCCCCTGGCTTCTCACCAACGAGCAACGAGATTCCCTTCAAGGCGATGGGATGAACCCCAATGCCGTTTAAATGCCTGGCAAGACGCATGAAGGTTTTAATCTGCTTGTTCGAGCGTACAGAGTTAAGCTCATATACCTCTTGCAGGTACGCTCGAATGTCCTCGGGTAGCTGAGTAAACAGTCCATTGGCCGACAGCGTTGTATACACCTGAGCCACAACCAGTGCATCACCGGAAAAATAGATAACTCGCTGCCACTGCGCTTGTGTGAAATCCGGCAATTTGCCAGACACACTTAAAAGCTCCCCCATCATTTGATAGAGCGCGTGATGCGATTGATCGGCTGGAGGGGCAAAAAGTGACATATCAGGAATCTTGGGTGCGTCTCGGCGTGTGGAGACACTGCTGCGGGATATTGTACTTGGTTGTCTTGTTCGCTGATAAATGCACCTTGCATTTTTGCCGCAATGTCATTGTCAGCACCTCGAAACGTTAACCCATCAGCCTTCTCGCCTTCACTAACGCGTCACCATAAACCGAGTATGCTTCTCAAACTCACCTATGCTTCGAACATCACTGAACCCCTTAAGGCTTGTCTCCTGACCGGTTGAATGTCTGCCATCAAAAATTAGCACACCACCTGGCTTCAGCCCGGCTTTGATGGTGTCTATGTACATCTGAATGGGATAATGGAACCCTGCTGACAACAGGGAGATGAAAACATCTACCGATTCGGGTTTTATGTCCAGCTCGGTGCGTTTCGGGTTGGTTAGCGTAATGCTAGCATCTGCAACACCATTGGCCAGCAAAAAGGTTTTTGCAGCATCCAGCGATGCGTAGCCAGAACCTGACTCAGCGTAACCATGGTGCGAATCGTCGGACTCCTCGATATCTACCAAATGCACGTGGCACTGATGCTCAAGAACCAGATACAAATCCAGAATGCCATGACCACAACCGATATCGACGAGGGAGTGCACGGTTTTTCCCGCAAGCGCTTTACTAATAATGAGCGACTCATCGTAGATCTCAACCAGCGTCTTTTTCAAAATTGTTCGGCGGCGAAGTTTCGCCTCGACTTTAAGCAGAATCGGTGAGAACTTTAACCACGCTATAAACGACGGAGAGCCTACTACCGGCAATCGCAAGAGATGTTGCGTTCTCTGCAGGGCAATGCAAACCACATCGTTATCGTCAAAATTGGATACATCGATGTTGTCGATATTCATGGGCTGTTGGCTGTAAAGCGTGCGTCTGGTCATATCAAAAAAAGATACATAATCTTGACACTATGCACGGAAAATCAATGGCATACTGATTAGCAGATTCTCGTTGCCGTTCCCGGAACACAAATGTCTTTGGTGACGGCAATTGCGCGGTTAGATTCACGCGCTCCGTGAGTCGCTTCAGTTTACTCATCACCAACCGTCAGGACAAGTCTCGAGTCAATACGACAGTGTACAGCTAGACTGTCAGGAACTGCTTTGGCGAAAAGGTACGGCTTTATGTTATCCACTCGAGCGCGCTTGCATGTATTTTAATGCTAGTATTTCTGGCTTGGCTTCAGGGTAAAACGATACCTGTACTAATTGAGCGTAAATAGTCCCGAACTTTCTCACAATCACGGCAACTCATGTGAACTTTGTCACAACGTTCCAGCAAACGACATGATGCAAACGTGCCATCAGGAGAGGCTGTCAAATTAGTGGCAAGTTTCGCGTGGGCAATACGTTTGAACGCTTCAGCAGAATCTATTGAACTTTCATCCAGCCTTTATATACCGGGGGTCATATTGAGGGAACAATATGCAGTTTGATCTGGCAGATTTTTTTGCCAATGGCCCTCATATTTGATCGAGCATAGTGGATTGCTAATTCTATCCACCCTCGCGAGCGCTTGCGCCCTTTCGCAATCTCAAAACCGTGTGCCGGGACGCCATCCCCTTCTCTAATTAAAAAACAAAGGAGCGAGATGCTCTTTTTGCCGAAGCGCAGAGCGTGCTCGGTGCAATAGCGACGCAGTTGTGTATTAGAGCAATAAGGTCGTCGCCCCACAATGTGTAACCTTGCATGGCAAGCCAAGTGGCAAGTGTGGAAAGGTGTAAACCGCCAGTTGTCGTTGATCGACAAGTTGACTATATGTCAACAAACTGCTAAAGTTGCCTCATAGTCAACCGATGTTGATCGCTATGCACGTTATCTCGCGTCGACCGTTTCTCGAAGCAGCCAATCGATTTCCGAATTCCCATGTAGCAATCGAAGACTGCTTTCGAGTATTGAAAAATGGCATCTTTGAGACCCCGGAATCGTTATGTCAAGTATTTCCATCGCTGGACAACTTCAGGTACCGGGATCGGTGGTGGATAATTAACATCAGCGGCAATCACCTGAGGTTAATGGCGTTCATCGAATTTAAACACAATCGAATATACGTCCGGCACATCGTTACACACGCCGAATACAACAAGCTCACGAATAGATACCGAAAAGAGAGTAAGCGATGAGTTATGCAGCACTGAAGAAGGCCGCTCAGCAACTTCAGAATCAGGCAGCCTTCCTGGTTGAGATTTCAAACGATAATGAATACGAAAAAGCATTGGCACTGATGGATGAACTCATTGAAGACTATGATAATCAACTTTTATTGATTGAATTACTGTCTAAATCGATCAATCAATGGGAGAACAAAAGCGAATTGTTTATTGAATTCATTGAGCGTATTGATCAAGTGAACCCTGCCGTATCGGCCCTCCGATTACTGATGGAGCAACACGGATTAGGCGTTAATGATTTACCTGAGATTGGCAGTAAGTCTTATGTCTCTAAAATATTGAACGAACGTGACCGTCAACTCACACGACAACACATTGAAGCATTGAGTCGGAGATTTCAGGTCAGCCCTGCGCTATTTTTTAACGTTGCGTAAACGGTTTTCCGAAGATAGCGAGTTCAGGCTTGCCCCAAACCTCAAAATCCACCCCATCAATGATCTTTCAATTCCCACTCGACGATCAAATCGTCTGTTTCGACGATAGCTCCAGTCAACTCAGTGTTGCCAACCCTGTGGGCGCGCGCATTTTACATCTGCATACCAGCGGGTTTGATCAGAGCGCGATAGTCGACAGGCTGTTTGATGAATTCGAGGCCAGGCGCGAGCAGATCGAAAAAGATGTGCGCTCATTGGTGCAACAATGGGATGCGGGTGAACTACCCTCCTTTCGCCCCACTCAGACCCATGAGCCAGATACCGATTATGCCCCCCATAGGCCATTGCTGCCTGTTGATGAGCTACTTATCCATCTCCCCAGTGCCACCATAACGATACATAGCGAATCAGCTGCGGTCGTAGCGCAGCTTCAGCCACTCAGCCGCTTGGGCGAATCGGTTGTACAAACGGACATATCACTGCGTGTTGATATCTTTGAAGAAAATGGTCGCTTCCCCATTGTCTATAACGGGCAAACGCTGGACACCGGTATCTCGATTGAAAACACAGCACTGGTGTGTCTGCGGGCATTGAATGTGCTGGTAAGCTTTATAGAATCGCATGCGTTCACACTTCATGCAGCAGCCGTTGCACGAGACAACAAGGGTATATTGCTAACGGCACGCGGCGGCAGTGGCAAAACCACACTAACCGCATACCTGATATCACATGGCTATCAATTGATAAACGACGACGCTGTGCACGTAGCAGCAGACCCGATGAACATGATTCCCATACCGATCGCCATGTCTATTAAGGAAGGTTCATGGAATATATTGGCACAGTGGTTCGATCACCTGCCACAGCAGACAGCTTTTGGATTTCCAGGTAGTCAGCAACGATATTTACCACCGGACGATGTGCAAGTCTGTACCCATGCAGTTCCCTGTTCGATAGTGTGCTTCCCATGTTATCGCGCTCACGCCGATACCGAGCTTGTCGCTATAGACAGGCCAACCGCCTTATCCCGTTTAATGCAGAGCGGTTGCTATTTGCCTACACCCATTGAGCCTGCGCATATAGAGCGCCTGGTAAGCTGGGCGCAACATCTGGATTTTTATTCGTTAACGTATTCCAGTGTGGAAGAGGCTGAGGGTGTGATTCGTGAATTGATCAGTTGATGTGACTGCAAGCTTATCAGCGCCTGGACAGTCGTTTTCTCCAGCGTGCTTACATCGGTTCACGGTTTGACAGCAGCTATCGAGCAAAGCTTTCAGCCTGTCTTGCGCATGACACCACAGATGATGACGTTCTGTATCGCCGAGCTGACGGCCGTTGAGTCACGGTGCGCAAATATTCTGATACGTTAATTTGACATCGCTGGTAATGGTCGATGTTCAAACAATCCTATTGTTACAAATCCTCATGAAATTAGGAATATTGACCTAGGATATGTAACAATTCAAGGATGAATGACCAAAGCGCAACAGACACAATGCTGGCATATATGGCCAATAGAACGCTGACACGTGCTCGTGAACTCAAAGTGCAGGGAGTTAGTGGCACGGCGATTTCCCGCGCCGTTGCCAGTGGGGTCATCCTGCGTGTAGGACGTGGCCTATACCAACTACCTGATGCGGATATCGACACCCACATAAGCCTTGTAGAAGTGGCCACACAGGCTCCAAAAGCTGTCATATGCCTAATATCCGCACTTTCTTTCCACGGACTCACCGATCAATTACCCCGAAAGGTCTGGATCGCCATAGGGACGAAGGACTGGGCACCCAAATCTTCCAGCATTAGCATCCGTCCAGTCAGGTTCCGCGAACCCTATTTTTCCAACGGAATAGAAACGCACACCATTGGAGGCGTGGACGTTCGCCTTTACTCCGTATCAAAATCCATCGCTGATGCATTTCGCAATCCAAAACTTGTTGATCGTTCCGTGGCAATAGAATGCTTGAAATCAGCATTGGAAACTCGTCGGGCGACGGTGGGTGATATTGCCCATGCGGCAAGTCAATACGGCGTTGCCAAACGCATGGGTCCCTATCTTGAAGCGCTCTCAGCAAATGGTTAAATCACCCAGCAATCTCGCAGCATCTATCCGGCAGCGTCTGTTGAATCTGGCACGCAAGGAGGGCCGCGTCTTCGATGCTGTCTTGGTCGCATATGCTCTGGAACGTCTCATTTATCGGCTATCGATCTCCAGTTATCACGATCAATTTGTCTTGAAGGGAGGCATGCTGGTGACGCTCTGGACCAAAGATCCAGGGCGCTTTACACGAGATGTAGATTTCCTGGCATTTGGGGAAGATGTCGAAGAGACACTGAAAGCAACCTTCGCCGACATCATGGCGCTTGAAGGTGATGATGGGTTGCTGTTCGACTCTACCGAAATAATTTCAAGCAACATTCGAGAAAATCAGGTCTATGGAGGCAAACGGCTACGAACAACAGCTTATCTTGGAAAGACTCGGATTCCGATCACAATCGATCTGGGCTTCGGAGATGCGCTAAGCAATCCTGGATTTAAAATCAAGTATGAATCGCTACTCGCATTGGATTCTGCAATGATTCGCGCATACTCTCCGGCGACGGTAATTGCGGAAAAGTTCCAATCGCTAGTAGTGCTTGGGTTTGCGAATAGTCGAATGAAGGATTTTTATGATCTTTGGGCTATTCCGAATTGCGTTCACATCAACATCGAAGAACTGTGTAGTTCAATAGAGCGAACATTTGCACGTCGTGAAACTGATATTCCCACTCAACGGCCCGATGGCCTGACCCCCCAATTCACCATTGCACCAGCGAAGGTGGCTCAATGGACAGCCTACGCTGAGTCTACTGAGCTTGAAAACACTTCCCTCTACGAAGTGTCAGAAACAATCTGGACCTACCTTGCTCCTGTATGTCAATTGTTGCATTCCGATAGTGAATGATTTCTAAGAATTCATCGATAACTTCACAATTCAAGCTACTACCTTATGTGAGCATGACCAATAGACCTCGCCTACAAACGGCCTTACATATGCGGGCTCGATTGGCAGTGATGGATTTTTGCCGCCTCATTGACACAGGCAGTTTCCAAAGCGCGAAAGGCTACCTCTTGAGTAGTATCATCTCAGCCGACACGGGAATCTATCTGTCAACTAACATGAATTACCGCCCGCGCGGGAAAGCCGGGGCACGTAGGATGACGAATTACGATTTACCTCTTACATCAACAACAAAGCTGTCCTCTGCTACCACATTTTTCTGCAACTGCCCCTCATCCAGATCCAGACACACGGATTGCATGACAAACCGATAGGCCGTTATATCTGCCACGCGCAGCAACCCTTCGGGCATGTCGTTCGCAGAATTCAGATAGCGTAAGCCTGGATAAGGATGTGCCGTTGAATAGCGTGCTTCACGCATCAGTAGTTTCTGATGATGTGCCTGTAAAAATGCGCTGATTTTCTGCTCACGAATCTCTCTCTCTGCCATAGTCTCTAAGGCTCTTTCGCTATCAGGCAGTTCACAAGCTCCCTGCATACGCGCCGTATCGTAGGCACGCGTTGCCCCCCAACCGGTGGGTGAGAAGTGGCCAGGCAGTTGCACTTGCCCCGCCTGCAAGGTCATGACCCGGCCATGAGAATTGAAGTACGACAGCGGCAAGTCCTGCCAGCGCCCATCATCGCTCTTTATCTGCACCAATGATCCCGTGATATCTCTCATATCCCACCACGCAAGACGTGAGGCGTTTCCGAAATGTTGAAAGCCGCCCAACACAAGCGTCACTAGACAACACAATATGATTGACCAGGAGATATCGCGTTGTCTGATGCCTTTTACCGCGTAGAGAATCGCAACGTTGATGGCAACCCAGGGCCATAGCAGTAAGCCTGTTGCCAGAAAAATTCCGATATGCATGGCGTCGTACAACAACGACAGGGCTCGCAGTACAAGCACATGCAGCACGGCGGCGACGGCGCCAATCTGCACCACAACCGACACGACGTTCAGCACGTGTACATTGGCTGACATAGTGTCAAACAACCACTGCGTAAAAACCGGATTGCTGGCATCAGGCAGCGTGCCGCGATACAAACTACTCAACACCAGATTGTGTGTCTGATTGTCTGCCGCCCAGCTCCAGATAAATTCGCCGACGCGCAGCTTTGCATATCCCGACCAGAAGTAGTGGCTCAAGTGCAAACTGATGGCGATGAACAGGCAACCCAGAGCCAGCTCATTAAAACGTGCGCGGCCTTCTGGCAGCACGATCCATGAAGATCCCAACCGCCGAATGGCATACAGGAATAAAACACCAATACTGAGAAATTGCGCGCTCTCCACCAGAGTGACCGATGCAAGCCGATCAGAGTCGAAATGCGTAATGGCAACACTACTGGCATGCACGAGTGAGATATAAAATGCGGGATACAGCAATGCCGAAGGTCTGAGCAGGCTGAGCACAGCACAACCGATAGCCACCCAATAGCCATAAGCGATGTGCTGCGCCCAGACACTGTTCTCCTGCCGCACAACAGTAAAATCCGCCGGATCCAGCAGAAGATAGCTGAGTATGGCAATGCTGATCAGCCAGTGTAGTCGTGCAAAGGATCTTGGCAAATCCCTGTAGCGCAGCCCCCAACCGGCAACAACGCCGATGAGCAGGAGCGCAAAAACGACCAGCGTCGCGCCACCCTGTGAAACCAGAGACGCTGCGCCATGCCTCAGATAATGATAGCCAACTAGCAAAGCAAGCAGAGGCACAACAATCTGTGCGCCATTGATAATCCGGGCGACACAGGCAGACGTGTTTGAGGCCAGCTGAGGCAAAAGTTATGGAAAATAGGTAATGAATCAGTAGCAATTATCGCAGTAAAGCAAACCGCAGCCACAATTTAATGAAGATGTGCTCAAGCATCAGCCACTTGACGCTCCTTCGCTTTTTTTTGACAAATCGCCTCCGACGAAAGGATAGTCAACGTCATATAAATTCATTGACAGCGAGAACTTATCAACATCGTCCAGCGTCAGGAGATGACAAAATGATAAAAAAGCCAACTCTATGGTAAAAATGACTGTTGACAATAAATTGACCGGGTATACTATCCTCGTTAACAAACTGGAGATGAAGTAATGGAATCGCAAAACCGCGAACCTACAAAAGACGACGCAGATTCTGTGGATGCGAAAGTATCTAGCGACCGTCGTGCGGCCCTTGCGAAGCTTGCCTATGGCTCACCTGCCGTAGCTGCATTGTTCTTCTCAAAATCAGCAGCGGCTCAGGGATCACCCGACGCTCTATTCACGCCTCCAGCACCGCCTTAGTAGCTGCAGTGTTAATAATGTTTACGGCCGTAAGTCGGTTGTAGAAAAAAACCACCTTATTCGGGTGGTTTTTTTTGTCCAGATATTTTCCTCCAGGAAGCCGAAGTCCACTCAGAGTAAATCCAACATAGCAGATTAGGATATATTTTCCACTTACTGTCCCGGTGCTGGCGGTGGCTGAAATGCATTATCTGTTTGCCTGTTAGGATCACTCGGGCCACCCGGAAAATTCAGAGGCGGTGGTCCCCCCAAATTACCAGGCCCACGCTCCTCTTTAGGAATAAAATACTTTTCAGCATCAGTGACCGGATAGCTATCGGGCACATCTATAGGTTGCATTGAACCCTGATTACCCGACGCACCAGTCGCCACTTCAGGCTCGGACTGAACCGCTTGTTGAGGCTGTGCCGCCGGTGCCGCTGTTTGACCTACCTCGAACGGTGAGTTTTCAGTATCGACCTGATCGTTATCCGCAACAACCGGCTCATCAGGCTCTACATCCTCAACTACAGGTGCCTCTGGCTCCTCCGACGCATCTTTTGCAATGGTGCTACCGTCATCTGGCTGTTCGGCCTCTTCAATAACCACAACGCTGGTTTCAGGCGCCTCTGTTGTTGGCGCTACCGGCACGTCAACAGCAGGCGTGCCCGCTACCTGCGGGTCACCGGATCGTAACCAGATAGCTACGATCACGGACAGGGCAATTATCGTCAATACTACGAATTTCATAACAACATAACCTTACAGAAAATATAAAAATCGACCAACAAATCTACTGAACAGGCTTTTCCTGATACACCTTGATGTAATCGATAACCAGCTCTGCGGGTAGATTCGCTGTATCAACGGCCTTTGTATTGAAGTCGCCTCCAACCGCCAGATTGGCAATAACGTACATGACTTGATAGGAGACGGCCGGGTCTGTAAACGATGCCGTCTCCTGGCCGTCGACATACCAGGTGATAGTGTCGTGTGTCCATTGAACGCCAAAGGTATGAAAACCATCGCCAAAGCCTTTTAGCCCGCTGCCACCCTGGGAACGAAAACTGGCCCGATCTGGCTGGCCCAGGGAATTGGTCCAATGGTAGGTATGCGCTACTTCACCAGGATTCTCGCCAATGATCTCCATGATATCGATCTCTGGCTGCGGGCCAACGTAGTAGCTATTAAGCAACCAGAAGGCTGGCCATAAACCATCGCCTGCTGGCACCTGTGCCCGAATCTCGGCGTAGCCGTGCGTGAACTGGAACGACTCCCTCGAGGTAATGATGCCGGAGGTAAAGTCTTTCGGTGTGTAGTTGCGCTGGTAGAAACCTGCAGGCTTGTCTGCCCAGTATGGATCCTCTGGAGGGCGTACCGGTGGAACGGTATTGATGGGAGATTGGGTACCCGTAGGGGCAGCGGTTATGGTCAGCTTTCCGTTGGCAACAGAGAATGGGCTATACGCCATATTGGCATCAATACCATTGCTATCAATGTAGTGCTGCTCTTCATTGTTGATGCTAAGGAATGGCCCCCAGATAAACCGCGTTGACCACTTGTCGGCGTCGAGCCCTGAGCCTGAAAAATCATCCGAAAACACGAGCTTATACTGATTAAGGTTGACTGGCTTATCCAGCTTCTTCTTATAGGCACGGATATAATCCAGCTCATAGACCGCCGGGAATTGGGTAGAGGCATCGGGTGCTCCCGGCCAGTTGCCACCTACGGCAAGGTTTGCCAGCAGGTACATTGCCTGATTGGGTATATCGTACTCAGAGCTATCAACACGCCGGGCTTCTATCCCGTCCACATACCAGATGATTTGCTCAGGATCCCAGGACATGGAATAAACATGGAAGTCTTCAGAGAAATCGGGGCCTATGGTGGTGTAGCTCGGGGTTCGAATGGCTTTCCAGTTATTCGCAACGTCAAAGTAGTGATAGGTGTGATAAACCTCGTTGGGAAACTGCCCAATGTATTCCATGACATCTATCTCGGGAACATCGGCTACATAGTGAGTAGGCAGGGTCCAGAAGGCAGGCCATAGTCCTTGACCACGAGGCACTTTTACCCTCGCCTCAACGTAGCCATGAGAGAACTTGAACGATTCATATGAGGTTATGATGCCGGACAAATAGTTGATATCGTCTTCCACATACGGCGGATCGTTCGCTTTTGGCGCTCGGTACTCCAGATACTGCTTCCAGATAGGGTCGGTAGCATTGGGCATCGGCGGCGGCGCACCGACATCCGAGGTAGCGGAGGCGGTGATTTTCAATGTGCCCTGGGGAGTAAACGAGAACGGGTCATAGCTGTGCCCCTGGTGCATGCCCAGGCTATCGACATACAATTGTTCTTCGTTGTTGATAACGATATAAGGCCCCCAGAGCAGTCCGGTATTCCATTTGCTGGCATCCAGCGCAGGTCCTGCGAATTCATCATTGAAGACCATTTCGTACTTACTCAGGTCAGGTGTTTGCGACGCTGGCAATGGGTTGGGGATTTGCAGGGTCAAGCGCTGATTGGCAGCCCCGGGCAACACGCCCAGCCAAAAGCCTTCCCATGCTGCGGTGGTATCGCCTTCGCGTAGCAGGTCGTAGCCCATGCTCTCGTTGTTGTGACGATATAGCGTATCCACAACCAGATTTTCATCGAATGCTTGCGAGAGCGTGCAGCCGCTCCTGCACGCGCCGTTTTCGCTCAGGAAACGCACATCGGATAACTTGATAGCGGACGACTGTGATAGCCCCACCAGCATCCAGCCCACGGGTTGACCTGCCGTTATCTTCAGCTCGATAGTGCTGCATCCAGCCAGGGAATTACACCCACGTATTTTTTCCGCACGCGTTGGCCGCACCGAGGCTGGCAAATCGATAGTCACCGCTTGACCGCTTATCTGCGTCAGCCAGTAGGCCTCACCCGCATACAGTCTGGAGGCGCCAGTGAGCTGCTGATAAGTCGTTGCAGGTGTGCTGGGGTTGGGCCAGCGAAACATGGCCCAGGTTTCACCAATGTCAGCAATAGGTAGGTCATCGCCGATAATTTGCGCAACGGTGCCCGTAGCGCCCGGATCTCCCGGGATGGAAATCATGACCCACTCATTGTTGGGTACGATGCGATCAGCGGCCAGCGCATGACTTGACGCCATGGCCGTTAAAATAGCCAGCCAAATGGCACTTGTTAAAAGACGAGCGGGTAGAGGCATGCTTGACATGGTGGATAACAATTCCGGGTAACACATAGCGGATAAAAACTTCCTCGCCGGACACTGCCAGATGCGAGCTGTTGTTATCGTTGCTTGTTACTAAACGAGGTTGTTTGTCATTATGACCTATCAACACGGAATTCACTACGTACGGCAGCTTCAAATACTTTGCTATAAACCAGTTATTCCGCAAGGTGTGCGATAACCATCGTATTTGTAATCTAGAGGTGTCAAATTGCTCACACTTTCGGAGTTGACGCAACCGTATTCATCGCCACATGCCCCGCGTGTCTATTACCACTTTCTCCACCAGCGATTCGGGGCTTAGCGCCCGGAACTCCGAATGATCAACCAGTCCCAGCAGAATATCCGCCTCACGAAGTGCCTCTTGTATCGAGCACAAGCTAACGTTGGGCAAGCCCGCCAATGACTCTGGTAATTCGCCAATATTGGGTTCGACGACCAATACGGAACCTGTGAGCTGTTCTGCCAGATCTTTGCAAATATCCAGCGCAGGACTTTCTCGTAGATCATCAATGTCGGCCTTGAACGCCAGCCCGAAGCAGGCGATTCTGGGATTCTTGAATCGTTCGGCTTTGGCCAGCACCCTGTTTACCACATGCTTTGGCTTGCCATCATTAACCTCGCGCGCTGTACGGATAAGGCGCGTGCTGTCGGGTACCGAGTCGACGATGAACCACGGATCAACCGCGATGCAATGTCCGCCGACGCCGGGGCCGGGCTGCAGGATGTTGACGCGTGGATGCCTGTTGGCCAGAGCGATAAGCTCCCAGACATTCACACCTAATTTGTCACACACCAGCGACATCTCGTTGGCAAAGGCAATATTGACATCGCGGGAGGCGTTTTCGGTGAGCTTGCACAACTCGGCAGTGCGGGCAGAGGTGGGTAGACAATCGCCTTTCACAAATAGCTTGTACAGCTCGGTCGCGCGCTGACTACAACGATCGCTTAATCCACCGATGATACGGTCGTTGTTGACCAGCTCCTGCAAGACATGCCCTGGCAGTACACGCTCCGGGCAATAGGCAATGTTGATGTCTGACTGATCACCTGCCTGATGGGGAAAGCTTAGATCCGGTCGCGCAGCAGCGAGCCATTGCTCCAGTTTTTCTGTTGTGCCGACAGGGCTTGTGGATTCCAGAACAATTAAGTTGCCCGTCTCCAGCACCGGTGCGATGGCTGTCGCTGCCGCCTGAATATAAGACAGATCGGGGACATGATCGCCTTTGAAGGGTGTGGGTACGGCGATGAGAAAAGCATCGGAAGATTCAGCCACTGTCGTGGCTCGTAGGTTTCCCGTGGTGACAACACTTCTGACGACGATATCAAGATCGGGCTCGACGATGTGTACGCCACCTGAATTGATGGTATCCACCGCATCCTGATTGACATCAAGGCCAATCACCTGCAACCCCCGGGATGCCATGATGGCCGCTGTTGGCAAGCCGATATAGCCAAGACCAACCATAGTCACGCGGGAGAAAATGCCTTTCATCGTAAGAGATCCTTAATGATGTGTTGGCACGCCTGGCCCGTGCCGTATGGATTGGTGGCAATACTCATTTGCTTGTAAGCCGCCGGGTCGTCGAGTAATTCGGTGGCAGCATGCACAATGGTGTCAGCGTTTGTACCTACCAGCTTGACGGTGCCAGCGGCCACCGCCTCTGGTCTTTCGGTGGTATCACGCATGACCAGTACGGGTTTTCCCAGCGCCGGAGCTTCTTCCTGGATGCCACCTGAGTCACTGATGATGAGATAACTTTTGTTCATCAGGTAGACGAACGGTAGATAGTCCTGTGGTTCCAGCAAGTGCACATTGCTCTGCGAGCCCAGCAGCCGATTGACGGGTTCGTGCACGTTGGGGTTCAGGTGTACGGGATAGACTATCTGCACATCATCGCGTTGTGAAAGTTGCGCAAGCGCTGCACAGATACCATCAAAACCATCACCGAAGTTTTCTCGCCGGTGTCCTGTAACCAGTATCAGTCGGCGCCCGGGCTCCAGAAAATCAAATTTCTTGTCCAGTTGAGCACGAAAATCCTTGTCGGCCTCAAGGCGCTCGACGATCATGCGCAGGGCATCGATGACGGTGTTGCCAGTGACCACTACCGTATTTTCGGGGACATTTTCGGTCAGCAGATTATCTCTGGACCATTGTGTGGGCGCGTAATGCCTGTCGGCAACGATAGAGGTAAGCCGGCGATTAGCCTCCTCTGGCCAGGGCGATAATATACTGCCGGTGCGTAAGCCAGCCTCGACGTGACTGACAGGAATACCTGCATAAAACGCCGCAATGGAGGCAGAAAAAGCGGTATTGGTATCGCCATGCACAAACACGCGATCTGGCTTGTATTGTACGAAAAGATCTCTGAGGCCTGTGAGCACAGCCGTAGTCACATCGGTAAGGTCTTGCCCATCGCGCATGATGTCAAGATCGAAATCAGGCGTTAAATCGAACAAATTCAAGACCTGATCGAGCATCTGACGATGTTGACCTGTGACGCACAGTTTTATATCAACATCGGTTTGCTGACGTAAACTTACCACCAGAGGCGCCATCTTGATAGCTTCCGGACGCGTGCCGAATATCAGCATTACCGAGCTCAAACGGGAAGACTTCTGGCTACTTGATGTTGCTGCTATCTGATTCAAGAGGTGGGAGTCCGGCGAGATGTAAAGTGCGCGCTGGCCGTTGCTCTGACGCTGCGAGGATAGTAACAAGCCTACGCAGCTATTGTAGTGAACCGGTGCTGCCAATTGGATAGCACTTGGCGCATTCAGGTATTAGTACCGGGTATTATTGCCGGGTATAACTGCCGGGTATAACTGCCGGGCACCGGCGCATATACGGAATCAATGACCAGTGCGGCCAGGCGCAAACATACTACTAACGCGAACCCTTACCAAACAACACCACTTCTATCGTCTGCAATAAAATATACACATCAAAGAAGAAGCCCTGATTTTTCAGATAGTACATATCGTATTGCAACTTCTGAATGGAATCCTCTTCATTGTCGGTATAGGGAAAGCGTAGTTGCGCCCAACCGGTAACGCCGGGCTTGACTCGATGTCTTTCGTTGTAGAGCTCATTGAGTTCACTCAGCGCGCTGACAAAAACTGGCCGTTCAGGACGCGGGCCCACCAGACTCATGGAACCCAGCAACACGTTAAACAGTTGTGGTACCTCGTCAATACGGTACTTTCTCAGTACTGCACCCACTGCAGTAACACGGGAATCGTTCTGTGTGGCCCACTGCGCCTGACCATCTACTTCGGCGTCGGTACGCATGCTACGAAACTTCAGCACATTAAAATATTTGCCATCCAGACCCACTCGCACCTGCTTGTAAAACACAGGCCCCTTCGAACGAAAGTCCAGCCTGATCGCCAGGGCGGTTAACAGGATCAAGGGCAGGGAAATGAGAATTAATATCAATGCCGCTGTTATGTCAAACGTACGTTTGGCAATTTTTGCAAAAATGTTGACGCTAAAGCCGTCGGTAAATATCAACCACGAAGGTTGAAGATGCTCAAAGGGTATAACGCCGGATTCGCGTTCCAGAAAGTCCAGTACTTCAACAACGCTTATCCCGGAAAGTCGACAATCCAGTAGCTGTTTGGCAGGTAGCGTTTTACGTCGATCATCAAACGCCACCACCACCTCATTGATTCGATGACGTTTTACCACAGCAGCCAATGTTCTGGCTTCTTTAAAATCGACAGACGTGTTTATTAGCGAGAAACCGCGTTGATCAGGGTCGTTTGCCACTTTACGAACATCGGCAGCCTTTTCACCGCTGCCGATTAACAATACGCGACGTTTTAGCAGGTTTGAATCCAGGAAGCGACCAAACAGCATTCGCAAACCTGCCAGCATGAGGATGGCGATGGCAACGGGTATTATAAAGTCGGTGGCAGTGACGTAGGCCTGTAGAAGGAAATAGGCTGTGGTAAGTATGGGCAAGGTGATGACACTAGCCACCAGATAGCGGGCTAGCACACCAGAGACCGTTAAGGTTTGGCGCGAGCTGTACAAACCCAGGCCTGCAAAACATAAACTCAAGGGGCCAGCAGCCAGCAGACTCTTGGCCAGTAACCAACCAGCGGCTTGAGGATGTTCAACCGTTGCTTGCGAGTAGCAGAAAAAAATGGCGCCGGTGATTACAGCCAGCTCTGCCAACAACAGCACGAAATACTTGAAGTGAACGAAAACGCCGAACAGGCGAATACGTCCGATATTCCAGCGTGACCAGCGTTCAACCGGTCTTGCATCATTATCCGAAGGTGTAAATGTTGTGTTTACTTCACCGCTAATACGAGATATCGCCATGTTTTATTATTGTTATTGGTTGGCAAAAATGGGTCGGCAAAAGATGGAGTTGGCAAAAATGGGTTGGCAAAAAATTCAGAACCTTTCAGCAAGTGACTGTTTCACCGGTTTGGCTATACGATGTTTGCCATATCGAAGGGGTTGCCTTGTGGGCGATACCGAAGGGCATCAGCCGCGATAGGGCCGCACGTGTATTTACCAAGCCATTATTTTCGCAGATTGAGCACATTCGTCTGCGCACCAGTCAACGTTTGGTACTTACGGAGTGTGATTTCAATCGCGAAGAAGTATCTGCGTTTTAGTCCGTAGCGGTTTTCCTCTGCCAGCATAATTGAATAGGTATCGTCAGCCAGATCACTGCCGCCGAAGCGGGAACAATATGCGGTGGAATCTGCCCGCATGCAAGCCACTGATTCAGGTGGAAAGGTGTAGAACAAACACTGGTTATTCAACTCCACTCCAAACGTTTATAATCACATTACTCAATACCGGTATCGCCCCTTTCCCCGTGACCTTTATATTTTTTATAGCCCTCGGCACCGTTGGCTGGTTGCTTTACCAGAAGTACTACAAGGTACTCATGAGTCAGGGAAAGCCAGGCCAGATCAAACTGGCGCTTATCGTTCTGGGCCTGATTTTTCTGTTTCTCGCCCTAACCGGCCGCGCCCCTGCCCTATTCGCCATTCTGGGTGCTGCCATGACGCAGGTCATGAGGTTTGCCCCCTTGCTTGTGCGTTTTATGCCATCACTGAAAAAAGCCTATACCAACACCACAGATCCGGGTTCGGCAAACCGGTCGCAGGTCACAACCAGAACACTAAAAATGACACTGGATCATGGTAGCGGCACCATGGATGGCGAGGTACTGGAGAGCACGCTGGCGGGCAGGCAACTGCAAACACTCTCTCTGGACGAACTGAAAGAGTTGTATCAATATTGCAATCAGCACGATCCGGAAGCCGCTCGCCTGTTAATGTCATTTATCACCCGCGAGCGTTCAGACACCTGGGACGGCCACACCGATGATGAGTCTGGCTCTCAACAGTCGGGTGGATCGCAGCCTGGCACGGGCGGCTCATCGGCGATGGATAAACAGGAGGCAATGGCACTGCTTGGCCTTGAAGAGCCGATATCGCGCAAGGAAATAACCCAGGCCCATCGCTCGCTGATGGGGAAGTTTCATCCGGATAAGGGTGGCAATACCTACCTTGCCACCAAGCTCAATACCGCACGCGATCTGTTGCTGGATGCGAACAAACAGGCGTAATACCGGCGCGTACCTCTATACTCCGTAACACCTGTATCTGGAGTTTCCCGGAATGCGCTGGATTCTGTCCATACCGCTGTTCGCCTATGTATTGATTGCCGCCAACATCGTGATGCTTGCCGGACCGGTTGATCAGTCCATGCTTAATGTCATCGTGTTCGAGGTGATGCTACCCTCTGATCGGCCCGTGGTATTGACCATCAGCGATGTCTTTATTCTGGGTAGTTTTTTCGTACTCTATGTCGAGGTGTTCAAGGCCACCCGCGTATCCACCGGAACGCAGCTTGAACACGCGGTCTCCTTGATCGTATTCGTTGTGGCTCTGGTGCAGTTCCTGATTGTTCCTCGCCTGGGCAACGTGACGTTTCTGGTCATCATGATGGCGTCACTGATGGATGTAGTCATGGGCTTCACGGTGACTATCTCCACCGCCAAGCGGGACTTCAATCTTGGCGGGTAATTGTTGTGTGGGGGTTCTGATTGATGAGTATTTATGTTGATGACTGTTAACGCAATCACATAGCTTGTCATGCCAAGTGAGTGGGCACTCCCGCGGGAGTGTTTTTAACGTTGAAAGTGTCGTGATAGTACATCTGCGGGGGGCGACTTCGGGGTCAATCACACACCGTTCCCTGCATTCCATAGAAAATCGTAGCGGATAACATCGCCTGTCTTCGGATCAAACGCCATTCCTAATCCATCAAATGATCAAGGTGTGGTTTGTCTTCGCCCTGAAACCCTTTTTCAAGCTCTGCAATATTCCTTAGTTGAAATATGTCAGGAAGTCCACATAAATCAGCGTTTTAACCGCCAGAGGAAACAATAGGGGGTCTCTATTTTGACCCACATATTGAATTTTCCGTTTTCAAGCAGACGTAGCACCGTTTGAGACTTGGCCTCTCCGCGCTTGGATCGGCAAGGCGTCTTTTTTGTCTCACGCTTTTTGCCCGCAATTGTCAAACTATTCGGGCCTCCACAACGGAGCTGGGGGGAGACCCCCGTCACACTAATCCGCAACCACCACCCCAAACAAATCATGCTCATCGGCAGATTCGATATCCACTTCGATGAAATCCCCAGGCTCAATGTCGTAGTCATCAACTGCCACATGCACCACGCCATCAATCTCTGGCGCACTGCTGCTGCTTCTGGCAATCGCACGTTCACCTTCTACAGTGTCGATAAGCACCACCTGTCGTGTGCCAATTTTCTCTTGCAGGCGCTGCGCACTGATAAGCGATTGCTTTTCCATAAACCGTTGCAGGCGTTCCTGCTTGATTTCTTCGGGAACGGGATTTTCAAGTGCATTGGCCGTTGCCCCTTCCACCGGTGAATAGGCAAAGCAGCCCACTCTATCCAGCTGCGCATCATCCAGAAACTGCAACAACTCTGCAAAATCTTCTTCGGTTTCCCCCGGGAAACCCACAATGAAGGTGCTGCGAATCGTCAGCTCCGGGCATATCTTGCGCCATGCCTTGATGCGTGTCAGATTGTTCTCCGAGGCTGCAGGGCGCTTCATGCTTTTCAGAATACGCGGGCTGGCATGCTGGAACGGAATATCCAGATAGGGCAGAATTTTGCCTTCTGCCATGAGCGGAATTATGTGATCAACGTGTGGGTAGGGATAGACATAGTGTAGTCGTACCCAGATACCCAGATCTCCCAGTGCCTCACACAGCTCTTTGAGTTTCGTCTTGATGGGTCGGCCTTCCCAGAAAGCTGTCCTGTAGCGAATATCCACACCATAGGCGCTGGTGTCTTGCGAGACGATAAGTAACTCACGAACGCCTGCATCTTTCAGGCGCTTGGCCTCTGCCATCACATCTCCGGCATCGCGACTGAAAAGATCACCGCGCATGGAGGGGATAATGCAAAAGCTGCAACGATGGTTACAGCCTTCAGAGATTTTCAAGTAAGCATAGTGCTTAGGCGTCAGCTTGATACCTTGAGGTGGCACCAGATCGACAAAGGGATTATGTTCTATAAGATTAGGCAGATACTGGTGCACTGCACCCACAACTTCCTCGTAAGCCTGAGGCCCGGTGACGGCTAGGACTTTGGGATATTTGGCCTTTATTTCTTCGGCTTTTACACCGAGACAGCCGGTGACAATAACGCGACCGTTCTCATCCAGTGCCTCACCAATCGCCTCCATGGATTCGGCAACTGCGCTATCAATGAACCCGCAGGTGTTGACGACCACAAGTTCCGCAGAATCGTAGTCGGGCACTACATCATAGCCGTCAGTGCGTAGCTGAGTGAGAATGCGCTCGGAATCCACCAGCGCTTTGGGGCAACCAAGGCTGACGAAACCGACTTTGGGTGGGGACGACATGGGTACTGGCCTGACGTTAATTTGCTACGGCATTATACGTGTTCAGGAGCGTACGATGATGCGCAGGGGAAGTATATCTTTGCTGTGCCATTTGTTAGCCATACATCAGCCGTTTGTCAGCCGCTCATAAGCTGCTTATAAGCCACACATCAGGCGTTCGTCAGGCATTCGTCAGCCAGCATCAACTTGCATCAGCCACTATGAAGCTGGCTAGCCATATAGCTCAAGCCGCAGCATTCACCGCAGACGACACCCGCTCTCCAAGTTCTGTGCAAACCCGGTAACACAAGGTTGACTGATTGAGTGTGTATAAATGCACATCCTCTACACCTTCACTTGTCAGCTTTTGAATAAGCTCCACACAATGCTCCACGGCGCAATCCTGTGCCGCCTTCGAATTGCGCGCTTTGCTAAACTTCTCTATCAGCCCGTCGGGCACCTGCGCACCACACTGTTTGCTGAATTCCTGCACTTTGGCGATATCGTGAATAGGAAGAATGCCAGGTACCAATGTCTGTTCTATCCCGGCAGCCTCGGCCTTGTCGCGAAATCGCAGGAAGGTGTCTGCCGTGAAGAAAAACTGAGTGATGGCGCGATGCGCGCCCTGATCCAGCTTGTGTTTGAGCCACTGCAAATCGTCGTGGGTGCTGGCTGACTCGGGATGAGCCTCTGGGTAAGCTGCTACGCTAATATCTCGTAATGGATCTTCCGCCAGGATGGCCACCAGATCGGAAGCATGTTGCAGGCAACCTGTAGCGTCAGTGCCCTTGGGCTGATCTCCACGCAGTGCGACAAACCGACGAATTCCCTGCCCTTCCAGTCCTTTAATGGTCTCTCTCATACTTTTCTCGGTGTGCCCTACGCACGTGAGATGAGCGGCCACCGGCACCAAGGCATCGCTCTTCAACGCTTCCAGGACATCGACACTGGGCTGGGATGTGGTGCCCAACGCTCCCCAGGTCATGGAAATGTATTCAGGATCCAGCGTCTGCAGGCATCCCAGCGTTGACCAGAACCGGCGTTGCTGGGTTTCCGAGCGAGGAGGAAAGAACTCGAATGATATTTTTAGCTTATTCATATTGCACATATAAAGATATGTTTATATATGTATCGAGTATGCAACGCCGAAACTTTAACTGCAAGTGTTTTTTGACAACAGTGCGTTATTTTTGCGTGCCGGTCTGCATTAAGCCAGCGCCGTCAATGGTTGTGTTACTTGCAAAATTCTGGTCTCCTACATTGAACAGAAAATTGTGATGGAACCCAAGTCCCGTAATGGCCAAAGAACCCAAAATATTCAGTATTTGCAATTCCAAAGGCGGCGTCGGCAAATCGGTTGTCACCATGATGGTTGCCGTGGCAGTCGCTGAACAGAAAAACAAGAAAGTACTCATCATCGACTGCGACTCGCAAGCCTCAGTATCGGCCATGTACGATCAGGAGACTGAGTATTACCCGGACGATGCCCCGCTCATTGAAGTCGAAGCGTTAAGTCCCAGAAGAGTCAATACGTTTTTGAAACGATTCGGCAACGACTACGATGTCATCTTCATTGACATACCGCGTATGACTGACAAGAAAGCCGACAACCCTACCGTCATGCTGCTGTACAACTGCGACGGAATACTGGTACCGGTCATCGGGTCAGGAGTTGATGCCATTGCCACTCAGGAGTTCCTGGAAATCATTGAAGAGTGCAAGAGCTTCAAAGCCGAGATGGATGAGGATCTTGCCTGCTATGGTTTTATCAATCGCAGAAACCTGCGCAAGAGTAATGCAGAAACAGAAACCGAACTCAAACAGGCCGGGCTTAAGATGTTCAGTAACTCGTTGTCTGATTTACGAATATTTACGACGCCTTCGATATTTGCCTCACCATTAACGACCGCAGAAGGCCACCGACGCTTCGAACCGTTCTTTAAAGAATTCTGTCGGAAGTTCAAGATTTAGGGCTGGTTCCGAATTGCGAGAGTATCAAGCGTCGTTATGGCACAGTGCATAGTGTTGATACAAGCATTCTCATTAGTTTCAGTCCATGCTACTGCGACCGCACAGTATCTAATAAGAGATTCAGGGTTTAGTTGTCTTGCGTTTTTCTGCCTCGCAATGTTTTTCCAAAATTTGCCTGGTGTTGCTATGCGATCTGAGAATACCCTTGCTGCCCAATTTGAGCGTTTGCTCATTGTTTATGCCAAGGCCATCAACTATAATCCGCGGTTATTGAGGATGAGAACTTAGTCTGGTTATGGTATTGAAATTCCAAGCGCCGGTCGGCGTAATGGCGCTGGGCATATTGCTTCAGGGTGTAATCGTTGCTCCGGCGATGGCACAGGATAAAAGGGTCATGGTGGCTGGCGATTCTATCTCTGCAGGATTCCAGAGGCCCAGTTACCGCAAGCCCCTCATCGATGAACTATCCAGTTATGGTTGCTCGGTAGATATGGTGGGTGATCAAACACTGAACAGTTTCGATTATCGAAGAGCGGTGAGCTCTCCCGACCCGGATTATGTTAATGGATCGAACCATCCAGGCTTTGGCCCTGGTGATGGTTATGACCTGGCGCATCAGGCGTTTCCGGCGATAACCGCTGATCAGTTCGCCAATGGAGTTTCCAGCGTTCATTACACGGTTAGCCCGATAAGTACGTATGTGTCTGTAGAACAACCAGACTACATGCTTGTGCTTCTGGGTACTAATGATATGGGCAATGCACTGATAACCAACAGACTCGACACCGACCTGCAGATCAATGCGTGGGCGAATCAGACCGTTGCTGACATGCGTAAGGTCATCGACAGATCTATCAGCGCGCATAGCGATTCCTCATCTCTGCGCATACTTGTGGCCAATTTCATTCCACCCGCCTCTGCCGGAACCAGTGCATCGGATCTGGTGCTGTACAAACGCGCTGCAGAGCTTTACACCAGCCGGCTTGAGTCCATGGTTCTCGACCGTGCCGACTCACGGGTACTCATCGTGGATGTCGAAAAAGGTTTCGACCCCGATTCCATGACGTTTGATGGCGTTCATCCCAATGCTGTCGGTGAACAGCATCTTGCGGGTGCATTTTTGCCCATATTACGTGGTGCCGGTGTATGTTCAAACACGCCCTCTGTAAACTCCCCTTCGCTGGGCAGTACCGTCAACGGATCCTCCGCCTCTACTGAAACTATTACCTGGAGCGCTAACGGACTCCCTGTCAGCAATTGGCGAGTACGTATAGGCGATGAGCAAAGCGGTGATTCCAGCACCTATTTTGACAGCGGCAATCTTCCGGGCAATGCCAACAGTGTAGACGTAACCGGTTTGCCAGCGGACCAGAGAAATGTCTATATTTCGCTGCAGTACACCTCTGGCGGCGTTACTGACGTTGTGATCTCCAGTTTCTTTAGCCGCTCAGGTGGCAACGCCGGTAACCCGGAAATGCGATCTCCACTGCCCGGTGCTGTCCTGCCTGGATCTTCCGTAAAGCTGGAATGGGAGAGTAATGACTTCAGGGCTACTCAATGGTATGTGAGGGTGGGTACCACCCCGGCGCCCGCTGGTGGCAATGGCAGCACCGAGTGGTTGGATAGTGGTCGAATACTGGATGCATCTGCTCGTGCAGTGACTGTCAGTGGTCTACCGACCAACGGCAGCACCATTTATGTTCAACTGGCCGGCAAGTCGACAGGAGGCAATTGGAATTTACAGAACTTCACCTATGAGGCTGCTGGTGCCGGCTTTCCACAAAAGACGCTAGAGCCAAACAATTGGTATCAGATCGGGTTGCCCTATAACCCAGGCAACAACAATCGAGTCAGAGATATTTTCAACGTGCTGCCAATCAATGAGTTGGCTGTAAATGGATCGCTGACGGCTTCTGGAGGCAATGGTACGTGGTCCGTGTTCTCGTACGAAGTCAGCGCCGCTTCTCAACAGGGTGACACCTACAAGCAACTTGGGCCCAATGACAGACTGAGTATTGGCAAAGGCTACTGGATCCTTCATCAGGAAAGTGGTTCTGTGACACTGCAGGCACCTTCGGGAGCGTCTGCAATATCCAGTAATATATCATCTGCGCAGCGTGCAGCCTGTGCAAATCCGGGGCGCTGCTATTCCCTGCCCGTGAACTTTTCTGTCGCAAGTGGACAGGCAGGGCGATTTTTGATGCTCTCGTATCCGCTTACCAATCCGACTGTGTCACAGGCGGTACGGGTAAGTACCAGCAACAATGTTGGCTGTAGCGGTAATAACCACTGCTCATTGACAGAAGCCTACACCAGTGACCTTTTGTTCGATACTCTATTTGTCTATCGTCCTGAAATTGGCGATAATGGTGATTACGAGAATATCGGCTCTGGTAGTGGTACATTTCAACCCTGGGATGGATTCTGGACGGCGTCCATTTCTGCTGCCGCGGGTCAGAATGCAAAACTGGTGGTATCCGAGCCTGGCGCTGGTAGCTAGTGATCTCCCCCACGTCATAGTCAGGGAGTGAAGTCCCCTTCATCAACCTTAAACTTTGACGTGGACAGCTCTATTATCAGACAATTGCTGACAACTCGATCGCTTTGGTTGGTGGTCGGAATTATGGTGGTAACGGAGGTGGCGTTCCGTTTTTTGCTTCCGGACGGCAAGCTTGCTAAAGGCGCTTATCACAGTGGCGAATTCCGCTTTCAGGTGGAGCAATATCAGCAGAGCATCCCTGTCAACATGATGATTATGGGCAGCTCAGTGGCGGCAGCCAATGTTCCGCCCGAGCATCTTGACGCGCGCCTCCATGAGCTGGGTATGGAGGACTTCACTAGCTACAATGCTGGCATCAGGGGATGCAATTTTGATTGCATTGCCACAGGTATTCGTCGTCACTACTGGGCAGAGTACCAACCCCCTTTTGTTCTGGCTGTCATCAGCCCAATCGATCTCGATATAGACAATACGGGAGTTATTGCCCGCTCGAAACGCTTTGCTGCCGACATGGAACGCAGCTTTATAACTCGAGGAGCTCGTCAGCTACTGGCGAATGCGAGTGTGTTATACGGTTTCAAAGAGGAGATTCGGCAATGGCTGACGTCGGGGAAATGGGAATTTGACGAGGCCATTCCACGCACACGCGGTTATATCGATATGGGCTCAACTATTTTACCCAGTGCGCCAGCGGCGCCTGTTATTGTTCCGGATTCCGAAATTGTGCGCGATCTCGTGTCATTGATCGAAGAGATTGCTGCGAGCGGCAGCCAGGTTATTTTACTGCCAGTGGAGGGTAACAGCTTGGCGCGGCTGGAGATTTCGGATGATGCGAGAGGTCAGTATTGGTCGTTGATGAAAGAACTTACGCTGCTGCCGAATGTGAATATACTGGAGGCGGATAGTCAACCGATTGATGATGATGCCTATTTCGACACAGTTCACCTTAAAACCCAGGCCGCTGCTGAGAATGCCAGCCGCCTGGCTGAAAGATTGGTAGACTCAGGTCTTTTGTCGGGGCCTTGAGTTTACTTGAACTCGCAGCTTCTGGACATCTGACCAACACACCCCATAAAAACCGGCTTCACGCTTGAGTGGTGTCAAATCAGATTTCCATGACGACGCACAACAGGAAGGAATCACGATGCCTGCTTATTTTTTGTCAGAATCATCTCAACCGATGTACATAACGGATCGGTGAATGAGGAAGGTGTCACGAATGCGGGCAGCTTCAGAGGCGAAAGCCCGAACTTGAACTTATAGTCTGGACGAATGATAAAAGCGCGGCTTTGGCTCACGTGCAAGCCGAACTGCCGGCATTGCTGCAAAACTGAATTGGTAGTCAGACAGGTCCGCCGAATTTCATCAAAGTCTTTTATAAGATCTTTCTGTTCCTTGTATAAATTGCCTTTGGGTGCTATGAGTTTATTAAACGCCCCGGCAGGCAGTACCTGAATATACGGTACGTTGGAAAATATGCCCGAACCATTATGCTGGTGACCACCAAAAGGTGAGTAAAATGGGGTATAGGTGATGTAAACCGCAGACGATTCATGCATCAAGGATGCGGTTTTCTGCAAGAACTGGCTGACATCACCGCAATGCTCGAGCACATCGCGTAGTAGCAGAAGATCATAAGATTCATCAAAATCCATCTCGAGAAAATCTGCGCATTTCAGTGTCACATTATCGAGAGGCTTTGCCCGATTGATCATTTCCTGATCGTAGTCCACACCCAGCGCAGAAAACGTATAGTTGGCCCCAAGGCCTGCGAGCACGCCGCCCTCGCCGCAACCGATGTCCAGGACACTCTTGCCGTCAACGTCGATGTTGAACTCGGCAAGACTGTTGGACACGACATGCTCACCCAGGTCATACTCGTAGTCAAAATAGCTTGAGTAGGTTTTCATACTGATTTCATTGTTCTGACGATATCCATAAAGGATTTCATTATATAGCGTTCCAGTTGCTCAGATTAATACCAAGCCTTACAACGGCATTATTCACCGCTGGACTGACCAGGGCTTGTAATTCATGCTCCCAATTGTACTGCCAGTGCGCCTTGTCAGTATCACCGGGGCCAAGGCCCGGGTGACACATAAGTTCAGTACTTTTTCCTGGCCGTAAATCGGTCAGTATTTGAAGTAGAGAAGCCTCATTCAGATTACCTCCGTGGATGAATCCGGTGAAATCATCAGTCGATCTCATGGATGAGCGCCAATTCAGTCCATTCAGCATCTTTACGAGCAGAAGCTCGATATGCCGTGAAGACGCTACACCACTGAAAAGTGTGGAAGCCCTCAACCGCTCATCAGGTTTTCGAATATTGCTTATGCCACGGTTCAGGGCCAGCTGCGACACTATCGTATTGATTCCCGGCAGCAGATGCACATGCTGATGGGTGTCTACGTGAGTGATTGTCAGACCTGAACCAGTCAGCTTATCCAATTGCCTGCCCAGTTCGAGACTGACTTCTGCATGCCGAATATTCCCTGTCAGGTACTTTAAGGCAAAGTGTTTAGCGCTTTTGTGAAATCGTCCATCGTCACCCAATAGAGATGGAATCTCTTGCGGCTTGCTTAGCGGCAGTTCCTCAACCAGCGTCAAGTGTGCGCCGATGCCGAGCATGGGATGGCGAATAGCGATGTCTACTGCTGAATCAAACCGGCTGCCCACTGCCATGAGCGACGCCGAGGTCAGAATGCCGTCGGTATGGGCTTTCTCGATTCCCTTGTTTATCATGTCTGACAGGCCAAAATCATCAGCATTGACAATCAGCGTGGCGGGGGAGACTTCAGCCATCCAGTTCGTAACTCCCGTTACAGTATTTAAGTGTGATCTCGTTCGCGAATATGGACTTCTGGCGATGGCTTGACGGTGCTTACGGACTCCGAGGCATTTAACGCCGTGGTCTGACTAATCAGAAATCGTGGTCTGCCTCTGACTTCGATCAGGATTCTGCCTACGTATTCGCCCAGTACGCCAAGAAAAACAAACATGACACCGAACAAAAATGAGGTAAGCGCAAGCGATGATGCCCAGCCAGACACCACCTCTCCTGACAAGAATTTGGATAGGACAGCGTAAAAGGTGGCGATGAATGCGATGAAGCTGGTCAGAAGGCCAATGACTACGGCAATCCTTAATGGTACAACGGAGAATGAACTGACACCTTTCCAGGCAAAGGCAATCATGCGCAACACGGTGTACTTGGATTCACCACTTAATCGGCTCTCTACGGAGTAATGCACATCACAGCTTTCATAGCCGACCCATTCGACCACACCGCGAAAGAAGATATCGTTTTCACCCAACTGCAGAATTTCCTGCAGCACCGCCTGGTCCAGTAACCTGAAATCAGACGCACCCGCTTTGATTTTCACACCACTGAGATAGGTGAATATCTTGTAGAACCAGTCGGAGGTCAGGCTTTTCGCCAAGGGAAGATTGCCAGCGGATTCTCTGACGGTCTTCACAATCTGATAGCCACTTTGCCATTTTTCCACTAGCGTCGGTATAACGTGGGGCGGGTGCTGCATATCCGAGTCCATCGAAATGACTGCGCGGCCAGTTGCGTGGCTCAAACCGGCAAACAAAGCGTTCTGATGGCCAAAGTTACGCGATAGATGAATACCGAACACACGCCCGTCGGTAGCCGCCAGCTGCTTGATTTTCTTCCAGGTTCCATCCGTGCTGCCATCATCGACAGCAATGAAATCCCACGACAGATTCAACGGATCCAATTGATGTACCAGTGCCCGGTAGAGTGGCTCTATGTTCCCCTCTTCATTATGCGCAGGCACTACGATGGTTAAATCCATGTTTTACTCACTCAAGCGGTAGAGTTCAGCTTTGAGCTGCCCAGCCTCAGAAGATGTCCATAATCTCGTAAAGTTGTTACCCGCTGTGCCATTGATGAAGGCATGGATAAATGGATATGCCTCAAGTAGCTGGTAGTCAAGATAAACGTAATCAACACGATTCAATTTCAAGTATCTTATTAATTTGTCCAGGTCAGTATAAGGCAGAGGCACGTTGTCCATGCCTGACAGATAGCTCAAATATTGCTTTCTGGCTGACATACGTGATGTACTCGCATGTTTACGCAGAATGTCGGCAGGCTCCTGAAGAGCATCAGAGCTGTATTCCTGATTTGATGATGGACTTATAACGGCTTTAGCCACGGGCACCGCCTGACTGACCATCGCGGCAAACACGAGTGCAAACACTATTGCTGTTGTACCAATCACAGATTGGGGGTTTCGTCCCATTGATCTGATAAATGCCAACGTCTCCAGAACACCAATGGCCTGCAGAATGGAAAATAATGGTGTGGCCTGAGCCATCTGTCTGGGAATGACGCTGGTATGTATCACCGGAGCTACCATCACCCCCGCCAGCATGAACAGCAGAAACATCTGGGCTTTACATGAAGCTCGAAACATAGAACCTAGCACGCCGAAAAACAGGAAAAACATACCTAGCGGAGAAAATAGGCTGCTTATGTAGAATCGATAGATGTTATCGATATTTTTCGCCGCAAGCTTTACGCGTTCAACCAGAACATTAAATGGATCTGCCTTGTAAGCGGTATTCTGTAGTTCTTGGACTGCTTCAGCATAGTGACTGCGGGCGAAAACTATATTGGTTGTACCTTCATCGAAATCCAGACCGTATATCGCAGCGTCCACGGACTTATCAGGCATTGATGCTGCAAGCAGCTGCCAGGCTACGCGTCCATTAAGTGCTGTGGTGCCCATTTTGCTACTCACGTGCATGATCTGTGCGGTGGCGATAACAGTAAATACAGCCATGAATGCAATCGTCCAAACCATGAATTTGCGATCGATGGCTTTGCTGACAGATACACCTGTATCAGTGACCAGTCTGCCAGCCAGAAGCACCAGAGGGCAGAGGAGCAGGAACAGGATACCCTCGGTTTTTGTCAGGAAAGACAACGCCAGTAACAGTGCGATAGTGGCAGCCACGACGGTTGACAAGGTATTCGACGTGTACTGCCGAATGAGCAGATACATGCCAGCATAGATCAACGCCTGGTACAAGGTTTCTGTGAGCACCGCTACAGACAGGGTCAGCGCCAGTGGGTTGATGGCCAGAAACAATGCCGACAGCACACCAGCCAGATTCGAGTGTAGCCGCGCACTAATCAGCGCAGTAAACAGCACTAGAAAACAGCTGGCGGTTATTGACACTAGACGAGCCGAAAACTCCGCAGAAAAACCTGCACCTGTTACCAACGCTGATATAAAGGAATAGACGGGTGTGGAATCGGAGTTCAGCGCGTTGATCTGGGCCCACTGCCAGCTGCTGAAGGCTTCAATACTTTTGATGTAGAACGTGCTGTCATGGTCGTCGAGTAGCGTTACGTTCTGCAATGCCAAAATTCGCAAGAACAGGGAAAAGCCGACGACAGCAAGGAGGATCACGAAAAACCACGCCGAAGACAAATCCGGTTGGCTTATTGCACGGGCTTGAGATCTGACAGATGCTTGAAAAAGGGACATGCCGCTGCTATCGCACCGTCGCATCAATAGTGGCTCCCTCACGGAAAGCGAAGTACCTGCTACCAATGAAGAAGACCACGGTATAGACGGGAATCCCCGTCCAGTGAGCCAGGTACTGGTCGACGGGTGTATATTCGATCACTGCCAGTACCACTAGCAGATTACATGCGTAAGCGATTATTACCACCAGCAGGAACCTGACGATTGATTTTTTCCAATCGCCTTTGTACCGGAAGGTGAAGCGGGAATTAAGCGTGTAAGACAGTGTTAGACCAACTCCATATCCAAGCATGTTGGATAGGGCATCAGAGAAGCTCAGTACTTTAAGGCACAGATAGATCGTTATCATACTGGAGAGCATGTTGAGCCATCCCACCGATATGAATCTGATGATAACGTGATCTATTAGTCTGATTTTCATCTACAGTGCAGCTCGACCGCTAGTGAAGCAGGCACAGTATACACAGCGATGAAGCGCTTAATCAGTGCCATATACCCTGCTCAAAAGATAATCGCACCTTGACTCTTGTTTAACCTTTTCCAATCCACAGGCGTTGCGCACTGGCGGTATTGACTATTCGGCACCAGCGCCTGCAAATTCTGCCAGATGAGTTAGTGCTCAAAAAATTCAATTTAACAGCCCACATAGACGGATACGCCTGCCTGCTGTATGTTACCAGTGCTGAAAATCCAGTAGAAGCAAGTCGAATACACAAATCGTCATTTCTCATTTCTGCCACAGATAATTTCAGACTACCAAAACTCCCATTACAGGTGCGCGCAATGTGAGGGGCCTGAATACTTCGGCACAACTTCTGCAAATTTGTCTTGCCCAAAACCATTCCAGGCTCCCCAAAAAATAAGACACACTATGACGGCCGAATCACGAATAACCGCGCTTGCATCTCTTGAGAATGATCACTTTGATGTCGTTGTCGTTGGCGGTGGAGTCTCAGGTGCATGGATCTCTTTACATTGCAGTTCGCTTGGATTCAAGACCGCCATTGTGGAGCGCGGCGACTTTGCAGGAGAAACCTCTTCAGCCTCTTCAAAACTGCTTCATGGGGGAATCCGCTACCTGCAACAGCTACAGTTCGGTAAAGTACGTGAATCTACCATGGAGAGAGCCGCCTATTTGTTTGCAGCTCCACACCTGTCCAGTCCTATCCCTTTTATTGTTCCTACTTACCGCGACTTGAAACGCAGCAAATTTCTACTACGCTGTGGAATCACAGCCTACCAGCTGTTGGGGCTCGGGCAAAACACTATTGCACCGATAAAACATCAATACGATACGCGGATAATGCACCTGTCCGCTGATGAACTCGATGCAATCTGTGATATCAGCCACCTGAATCATACCGGTGCTATTGCCTTCCCCGAGTTCCACATGCACGACTCCGAAAGGACGGTATGGGCGATAATCGATAGTGCGCGAGCTTTAGGTGCTACCGCTGTAAATTATCTGACAGCAACAGAAATTCTGGTTAACGAGAATATAAGCTACGGAATCCAGATAAAGGATAACGAATCAGGTAAGCAATTTCCTGTCAAGGGCAAGCTGGTCATTAATGCGGCAGGCCCGTGGGTTGATAGTTTGAATCTGGCGCCACGAAAAGCCTCAGGGGGGGATGACGTGAAGCCACTTATACATAATTACGCCGCTGGAGCTCATGTCATAACACGACAAATCACAAGTGAACATGCGATCGCCATCAGCACCAAACAGAAAAGCGTCGCTGCCATTGATCGTGGCGGCCGCCACATTTTCATTATTCCCTGGCGTGGATACTCGCTGATCGGTACCAGCTATAGAGAAACGGATGATCCAGATAGCACCGGCAACGTGAGCACAGAGGATCTTTATCAATTGCTGGAAGCGGTGAATGACACATTACCTGCGACTCAGTTGACTGCAAACGATATCGTTTCCGCGTATGTTGGCCTCTACCCTCTGCGTACAGAAACCCAACTGAAAGCTACGTATCAGGGAACAGGAGAATATAAGATTCTTGACCATTCAGTAGAGGATGGTATTGATGGTCTGATCACTTCTCTGGGCGCCAAATTTACAACTGGAAGAATTCTGGCCGAAAAAACCACAAGACTGGCAGAAGCTAAACTCAACGCAAATCGGATGCCGTCCAATACCAGTTTAAAAATAAGGCTGGCGTCTGCAGCCTATGATGATTTAAAGACATTCACCAGGCAGCAAATAGATGTTCTGGCAAACAGATTGACAACTGCACAGATCAAACACTTGATTACGTTGTATGGTAGTCACATCAGTGAATTCATTGAGTATATCGACGATCAGCCTGATGCAATCGAACTTGTTAAACCTGTTCTCAATGGTCAACCTGATATTCTAGGTCAGGTCGCCTGGGCGATCGATAGAGAACTGGCGATACACCTCGATGATGTGTTGCTTCGTCGAACATCACTTGGCCTGCTGGGTATCACACCTGTTGCCATGTCAAAAGTGGCAGAGCTTATGGCAAAACGGCTTGACTGGAAAGCTGATCAATACAAAGTAGAAATTGAACAGGCAGTGTCTCGAGGAAATAACATCCGCAAAACCGCAGAAGCTTTCTATCGTGAAGACTAAGCAGCAATCAGCCAGGCTTGCCATTCTACATATAGCGCCAACACCTTTCTTTTCCGATCGCGGCTGCCACATTCGAATTGAAGGGGTTGTCAGATGTCTGAAAAGGCTTGATTTCAGAAACATCGTTTGCACGTACCACACCGGTAGAGACGTCAGTGACATCGTTACCCATCGTATCGGGTCAATACACGGCTATACCAAGACGGCCGCTGGACCTAGTCCCTATAAATTTTGGGCAGATCTGAAACTTTTGCTGCTTTGCATACAGCAATACAGACAGATGAAGCCTGACGCTATTCACGCACACCTGCATGAAGGCGTCCTCATAGGATTGCTATTGAAGCTGGTGTTTTTCTGGAGAAGAACACCAATTATTGCCGATATGCAAGGTAGCCTTACCGGAGAACTTGAATCTCACGGCGTGTTTAAAAAATATGCTTTTCTTAAATGGCCTGTGATGGCTATCGAACGCCTCCTGCTTTTGCTGGCCAACAAAATTGTATGCTCCTCCCAGCATTCTGTTGAACTGTTTAAATCCAGATTTCCAGAATCGACAGGCAAAATTACCCTGGCTCAAGATGGTGCCGACGATCCTCCTCCCACTGATCTGGAACAACTCAATGCACTGCGCCTTAAACTTGGAATTGACCCGGAAGCAATCTGTGTTGTGTACTCTGGTGCATTGCTCGAAAGCAAAGGGCTCAACGAGCTTCAGGAACTTATCTTGTACTCCAGGGATCTTGAACCGCCGATACATTTTCTGATTATTGGATACCCGACAACTGAGTTGGAGATGTTTATTCTTGAAAACAATCTGCAACCGTTGTGTACGCTCACGGGTCAGCTGGGGTTCGATTCTCTCGCTGATCATCTTGCGTTGGGCAACATTGCCATCGACCCAAAAAATTCCGACGCTGGCGAAGGCAGTGGCAAAATTTTAAACTACATGGCCAACGCAATGGCAATCGTCGCCTTCGATACGACCAATAATCGTAAATTTCTGGGCTCACAAATTAAGTTGGCGCGCAGTATTGATGAGGCCTGCGAATTGTTATTATTCTACGTCAACGATAAATCAGCAGCTAGCAATACAGGGCAAAATTTACATGCTCGATTTAAGGAACAATATTCATGGAAGGTGTGCCAACTTCAGCTGCAGAAAACCTACACAAGTCTATTCTCACAGTAACATCACTGGCTTGTTTGCAAGCCGCCAAACGATTGAGTCACGAACTTGTGCTTAATGAGTTCTGCCTGGCGGCAAGCAGATTCATACACTCCTGCGGGAGTGCTTATGAAAAACCTCGGCTATTCAGGTAACAGTACTTTGTGACCAGCATAGCTTCTCGTCATTCTCCTACGAGAGTACTAATATTCACCTGTCAGTGGCGTGTCTTGCGCCTGGCTTTCGCGCTTAGGCGGGAATACTCCGACTATGGCGGCACTAAAATTTTACTGTAGCTCATTTATCTTGCTGCGCCAGTATTTCCCGATAACGACTCGTGCTCATTAGCTGGACAGCGGGCGGGCTGGAACTTCTGTGCGCCGCTACGGAGGGCGGCACCAGGACATTGTCCTCGCAATTATGATCTGTCGCTGGCGAGCCTTGAGCGATGTCACTGGTATCATCCTCAACACTATCGGTGAAGTCGGGGCCTGTCTCGCCTTCATCGACAGCTTGCGGATCTGCCTGGCCACCCTGTGCCACCTCGTTGTCAGGCTCGTCTTGTGGCTCGTCGGTGTTGTCTGCTCTATCGCCACTATCCTCTTCATCACCCTGCTCGCGATCAGGTTCCGGGTCCGACTCATCGGCCATTCCTCCAGCCAAGCCACCAGCCAATTCATCTTTCGGTCCGCTGTCAACATCAGTAGCAGGACCTGCGGCGGCTACATCAATAGGGCCATCACCCTCGCCGCTTGAATCAGCCTTATCGTTGTTCGCACTTTTCAATATTTCTTCTTCGAAGGCGTCGCTCTGCATTCGCACAGTGGCTACGGACTGTATGGGCCATTTACCGCGCAGATAGTAAACGGCATTGGCAGCGTCCAACCACTGCATGGGTAACGCCATCAATTTACCGACGATGGGCACTCGTAAGTCCACACCATGCACAACTTGCAGCTTGAGTATCGTGGCATCACGCAAACTCAAACCGGAGTGCGGGCCTATATCGTAGCGCTGATGTCTTAAGTGATTAACAGGAATAAAACGCTTACCCGTGTCCGGGTCCTTTATTGACCAGTCTTTAAATGCTGCCAATGTGGGATTCAGGATTGTCACCTTTGTGTTGAACGGATCGTTCATCCTTAACACAGATTTGGTCATGGCAAGCAGTGCTTTCTCGTAGCTTCCGTCGCCACCTTCCAAAGGTGCAAGCCGGATTCCCAATTCTGAACGAATCGAGCTCATGCTGGCGTTGTTGACAGCGCCTGTTCGTGCAGCCTCGAACACAGCGTAGTTAAGCGTAGTCTTGGCATGATAGAGAAACCCCATTTGCAGGGAAAACAACCCCACCAGAATGACACTGAGTCCGACGATCGAAAACTCCACCAACGAGGCACCGCGCTGAGCAGATAGTGGCTTGCAAAATTCAGTCATGGTCAGTACCTGCCACATCAATGTCCAATCGCTGACCGATGCACAGCTTGTGTCGTCTGATGGTACCACTGGCCATTTCAATGACGCTTTGCGCATTAGAACAGAAACACCACGCGTTTTTTTTCAACTCTACGCATTTCAACAGGGTGCCGCGCCGCCCGACAAACACTACATCAATAGCGTATTTGAGTCCGATGGTATGCACCGCTGAACAAGGATGCAGAACCAGGGCTTCATTATTGACTAATGGTGGATAGGCGAACAGGCCTCTCAGTCTTGCCACGTAGGTGTTAGCAACAAAGGCTGATAACAACGGTACACCGGCGCGTGATATCGACAATCGAGATGACTGCTTTACACGCATACCTCTCACGGCATGTAGCGTTGGCCAATGGTTAACCTTGCGTCGCTTGCGCAAGTTGAACCGCGTTATAGGGGCACTTGCATCGTTTGCTGCAGTGGCATGATTTTCAACACTATTCGCCTGCGAACTGGCATTTCTGCTACCTGACTCTTTCATTTTCACATCCTTGTTTATTGACCCGAGTATTGAACTAATACCCGCCTTTTATAACCGCTGGCGACATCGCCTCCTGACAACATCCACCAATCCAGTCAAATAGTAATTATCCCGGCCATTGATAAGCCCACAGCATTATCGGTGAGCTTATAAAACCGCCCAGCATCGCTTTACTGAGCATCACGAACCCTAGCGCCACGAAAGTCATGGGGAATATACAAATAAACAGCGGGCCCAGTAATTTCACCGGAGCTTCCATCGCTTTTTTCTCCGCCATCTGAAAACGCTGGGTACGAAGCTGCTCTGCTTGTGCACGTAGCATGGGCCCAAGGTTTGCGCCTGCCTTCTCACCCTGTATCAAACCCGATACCACCTGATTTACTGCAGGGCTATTGGCGCGCCCTGCAAAATCCCTGAGTGCCACAGCTCGTGATTTGCCTGATCGTATATCTCGTAGCACCCGACTAAGCTCACGCCGTAATGGTGTGTCGCCCGTTTTCTGCACCGCTTGTGTCAAACCGCCTGTCAGGTTGCTGCCCGCCTCGACCGACAAGGTGATGACATCAAGATAGAACGGCAGCGCCTTGAGCATCTCTGCGCGCCTGAGTGCCGCTTTTTGCTTTAACCAGCTATCAGGATATCCGTACCCGAGCATGGCGGCAATCAGCACCAGTATGAGCATGGATGTGCCATGCATAAACACCAGAGTTGAGCTCATCAGGACAAACAGGCAGGCTGATATGATCTTGGCTGCCATTACCTCTTCTGCGCTGAGACTGTACTCAGCGCCGGCACGACCCAACTTGACCTGCAATGCCTCTATCTGTTTTTCTGGCATCAGGTGCTCGGTATAGAACACGACGAGTCGAATCAGAGGCCAGATAATGCGGAATCCAGAGGCAGGTGCATCGCGATAAAGTCTGTTCTCTCGAGGTACGGCAAATACGACCTTTAGTAACAGCCAGATAAATACGGCGATGCCCGTGCCAATCGGTAGTGTTGCCCATAGCGTATTCATACCTGGATGGTCACTATTTTTTTAATCATGAGTGCCCCCAGTATTTGCAAGGTAGCCATGATGGCCAGTGCAATCCAGCCCAGTACACTATTGAAGATAGGTAATGTGGCTTCTGGCTCTATAAAACATAGCGCAGCAAGCAATCCAAACGGTAGTGCTGATACCACATACCCTTGCAACATACCTTGTGAGGTCAATGCTTTGATTTTGCCCTCCATTTCCAGCTTGCGCCGAATAGTAGTCGAAAGACCTTGAAGTATTTCTGCCAGATTGCCTCCAACATCCTGCGCAATCAATACCGCCGAGACCACCAGATCCATCTCCTCACTGCGCACCCGCTCACCCAGATTGTCCAGCGCATCCTCCATTCGGGCACCGATACGATGCTCGCGCAACATAAGCGACAGCTCCTCACCCAGGGGGCCGGTATCCTCCTCGATAAGCCCTTGCAAAGCCACTGTGAACGTAGCGCCGGCTCGCATGGCTGAAGCCAGTTGCGATAAGGCATCGGGCAGGGCTGCGTTTATTGCGTTAGCGCGGCGCACGCGCAACAGTGAAAACGCAAAGCGCGGTACCAGTAACAGCGCGATAAACAATACTGCCACCAGCAAAGGCGCAAAGCCTGCGAATAACAACAACACAGGCGCTGCAATCAGCACGATGAGATAAGCATGGGACAGTTTATTCGCATCACTGAACAGGAATAATCCGGTTAGTTGCTTTTGCAAGTGATCTGATGTTTTTTGTTGATAGAACACAAGCCCTGCACTTGAGGCGCGCAGCACAATAACTGCACCCAGCGTGAAAGCGATAAACAGCAATCCTGCCATAATCGTCGTGTTGTTCACCAACTGGCTCCTGACCCGGTGCTTGACCCGGTGCTTGACCCGATGCACGACAAATCATCGTTGGCAAATAGTGACAGATCCAGATCCATGCCAAACTCTCGCAAGGTTTCATAGAACTGCGGTACAGAGCCTGTGGGTGTGAACTCACCCAGCACCCTGTGATTAGCATCGACGCCCTGCTGATCGTAACGAAAGATGTCTTGCAACTGCACCGTGCCGCTTTCCATACCGACAACTTCGGTAATGCGGGTAATCTTGCGTGACCCGCAGGTAAAGCGATGTTGTTGAATAATGACATCAACCGCGGCCGCTACTTGCTCACGAATCGCCGTCACTGGCAAATCCATACCAGCCATTAACACCAGCACCTCCAGTCGGGAGATGACATCACGTGGCGTATTGGCGTGAATGGTGGTCAGCGAACCATCGTGGCCGGTGTTCATGGCCTGCAGCATGTCTAATGCCTCACCACCACGACACTCGCCCACCACAATTCTGTCAGGACGCATGCGTAATGCGTTTTTGACAAGATCTCTGATGGGCACTTCACCCTTGTCGTCAAGGTTGGCAGGACGTGACTCCAAAGAGACAAGATTGGGCTGACCGAGACTCAACTCGGCAGCATCCTCTATGGTCACTATACGATCTGCATCAGGTATGAAGCTTGAAAGCACATTAAGCAAGGTGGTCTTTCCCGAACCTGTACCACCGGATACAATAATATTTTTTCGCCGCTCAACGCACACACGCAGGAAAGCCACCATCGCCTGGCTGAGTGTGCCAAATTCCACCAGTTCACTAAACTGCATACGGTGTTTGGGAAATTTTCTGATGGTAAGACTGGGGCCTTTCAGGGCTAATGGCGGGATGACGGCATTAACCCGCGAGCCATCTTTTAGTCGCGCATCGACAATGGGGCTGCTTTCATCTATCCGTCTGCCCAGTGGCGTGATGATGCGATCGATAACGGCATACACGGTGGCATCACTACTGAATTGCAAAGGCGATCTCACCAGCTTGCCCTGCTTTTCGACAAAAATCTCCTGAAAGTTGTTTACCATGATTTCGGTTATGGATTCATCTTCAAGAAATATTTCCAGCGGGCCCAGACCCACCGCCTCATTCAATACATTCTGGTGAAGAAAATCCTGGTCCAGATCTGCGGGTAGTTGTTCACTCAGTGAAACGATGATCTCCTGAATAATCTGTGTCGACTCCTCACGCAGCTGTGTATCTGACATGCGATTAACATCTTTACGCCGAAGATCCATCTGCACCAGTAACTGCTCATGGATAACGCCGCACCAATAGCACATGATTTCATCATGTGCAGAGAGCGTTGTCTGCTGTTGCACGGCTGGTTCGTAAAAACCGTTGCCTGCAGTCTGAGTGATGTTCGAAAGATCAGAGGCAGCTGGCAAACTCTCTGAAGGCGACATTGGTGCTCTCGCATCGGCCTCCGTATTGCCTGATGAAACAGGAGATTCTGCGACCAGGCGCGGTGTGGCACTCTTTGCCTGATGTTGCGCCGATCGATATCTTTCATCGGGACGCAACACCACATGCACATCACCCACTTCTATCTCATCGAACTCGGACAATGGCCCGTGATCAACGATACGCATACCGTTGACCCGGCAGCCTCCCAGACTACCCAGATCTCGCAGGTAAATGCCATCGCCCTCTTCTCTCAGCTCGGCATGGCGCTTGGCAATGCGGCGCGTGTCGACAACCAGATCGTTATCTCTGGCACTGCCGATGGAACAATGACTGCCCTTGACCTGAAACAGTTTACGACGGGCATTAGCGGTTTGAAAGTGAAAGTCGAACATCGCTTTACTGCCCTCCGATAATGTATTCAATGGCAGGTGCTTTGGCAATGCGCTGCTTACGCGGTGCAGGCTGTACGGCTTTTCTATCAGCGACAAGCTGCGCCACTGATAAGGAATCATCCGTCAACTCACCATCATCATCGGGGTGTCTCAAGATGGCCGTCAGCTTGCCTACCTGTTGTGCCAAAGTCAGTTTCTGGGCATCGGCGGGTGTGACATGCACCGTGATTGTGGAGAAGCTTCGCGGCTCACCATCAGAGATCTTGTCAGCCTCGGTTTGTATGCCGGTGGCAATAATATCAAGTCGCTCCATGAGTGGCATGATTCGCTGCGCACTATCTGCCCCATAGCTCATGAGTAAATCAACCTGATCACCCGGTTGCAAGAATCCGGAGATTGAATTGATGTCATCTACTCTGACGGTCATGGCCCGTAAGCCCTGCTCCACCTTGCCGCTGAATGTGGGCGTAACACCACTGGCCAGATGCGCCCAGAGCAAAGGCCGCCCCTCGTCGATATCAAAATCCATGCGCTGGCCCATAGCCAGTTCAAAGTTGTCACCGGTAACCGTATTGGAGTCGACGTACTGTGATGGTATATCTCGTAACACGAACTCAGTATCGAATACCTGCTCGCCTCGCAACATGTCTCGAACAGGCACCACAACGTTGACGAAAGTCTCTTCAACCGTGTTATCAGCAGTTTGACGGGCTACTTGTCCTTCAATGTATTGCTGAGAGTAGTAAACACCCCCAGCCCCTGCGCCTATAGATAACAGCAGCGTCAGGATACCTTTGATGGGAAAGGTTGACGTTTTTTTCGATGGTATAGAATTATTCATGTCATAGCTCCTTGCTTTATAAAGACACCATCTTTCCTGATGGCTATTGTTGATGCCGGATGGGACTACCGAATGGGCCTGGTTTTTTATCCAGACCTGCTATCCCTCACGGCATGGACATCAGATAAGTGGCGTTAGCCTGAAAATTACGCAGCGAATCCAGCAGATACATAAACGCCGAATCTCCCACCCCGGGTAGTGGTGCAATCAGAGCGATAACGACAACAAGCGTACCTATCAAGTATTCTGTCAAGACTATTCCCTGCTCCCTGTTGCGGTAAGCTTCGCAATGTTTGACCTTGATTGCCCGGTGGTTTGTCGACAATGCGCTATGCCATTTCATTTGGAAGTCACCTTATGTACAACGACCAGTGACCCATAGTCGCGCGACGGGACAATACTCACTTCAAGCCTTGATTGACCACGTGAAAGCACCATGACGTATGAACCATCCAACTCATTATCTGACAGTAGCTGCCACCCCTTGGACATCAACTTTTCAAGGTAGATTCTATGAGTTTGCGAAACTGACGAGGAAGAGGCATAAACACGCATAAGCGACGTATCCGCCCCATCCACAGACTGGTGCTTTGATAAAAGCTGTAAGTCAGAGAACTCACCATGATCCCTGGCTGCCAATGGCGCATCAATAGCCATGACAGATATGAAACCCGAAGCGCTCTGCCCGGACTCGACCATTAACTGAATGACAATGTTGTACCCGTTATGAACACGGCTTATCATTTGCCACTCAGGGAGTACGGACTCGACAAATCCCGGCGAACCATCGCTGCCACCATCACCCTTGCCATCACCCTTGCCATCACCCTGAGGATCTGTCCACAATTGCCGGTAAAAACCGAACACACTGTCAGCAGACTCAGTTGAGCGTAGCTGGGCAATCGCCATGGGCATACCGTTATGCAGCGAATGGGAAGTCACTATCTGCACATCGGCGCCTGTAGGTACCTGCAGGGTATTCAATACGCTGTCCGGGGTATCTGCCCAGACAGAAAAAGACAGGCAAGCAGTTAATATCAACGATACAGTAGTTCTGATCATGGCTTTGCATACTCCGGTAGTACACCCATATCCACGTGACCAAACGCCTTGTCAAGCGGATCCAGCTCGGGAAACACCACTGAGCCCAGTAGTGCACCCACACCCTCGCCAATAACTTGCAACGTTGATGCAGGCACAAGACTGCGTACCCGTGAAATAGCCTGTGCATCACCATTAGCGGCCCAACCGTCGGCGAGTATCGCACCACTGCCACGAACGCAGATGGAATGAGCGTTATCTGAAGAGTCTGACGATGCGGATGTGCCGCAAGGGGCTGTAGATCCCGTGAAAAGGGCTGTGGGTTCAACAGCTACCTCTACGCCCGAGCGTAGCAAGCCATCGGCCACCAGGCCCCAGCTATTGTCTTTAAAACCGGACCAAGGTTTACCCGCTGCGGCTACCATCTTGCCGGTAAATAGCGAAGCCTTTGCCTTGCCGGTGTCAAAGGTATAGCGTGAGGCGACCTGTTTATCTGCTTGTCGCGACACATTGGCCCACTGACGTAAGCCGCCTGGCTGTGATGCTGATTCTCCCCACAGAGGATGCTCTGCTTGCTCTGCATTGTTTTTCTCAGCCTTGCTACTGATCAGTGCATCAGGCGTTTTGAAAAAACGCGATTCCACTATAGAGGCAGGCTGCGCAGCCAGATGAGCACGAGAATACACTGTCGCCTCCCAGGTGCTGTATCGGCTGGCTTGCTCAGTCGTGTGCTGCAGATCGGCAAGTTTGCCAAGCATGGATACTCCCAAACCAATCGGTATCAGGATACCCAGAACCAATGTGAATTCAAGGAGCGCACTACCGTCGTCTTTAGTTGTAGTACGCAGAGGCTTAATACGATTTACAGGGCTCATTATTTTATGTCCTCACCAGTACTCACCGATGTCGGTTTGCCAGCACCAGAGCGAGACAAGAGTGCTAACAATCGCTCCCCCTTACTCACCGCAGATAATTGTGCCTGCCAATACGGGTTGTAGGCGTTCGCTTTTTTATGGAGGTTTTTGCTCATGAAGTGATGCCGGGGATGTCGATAAAGCACATCGGCTGCACTGATGGATGACAAGGTATTACCTGCGACCACCACTGGACTTGACAGCTGATCGGCATTGATAATGGCATCGGACGCCACCAGTTTTTCCGCTGCCAGCGATACCTCCACCCTTACTGTCAAACGCGCATCTGTGGCATCTTGCGCCTCGTCGCTCAGATCCCAGAATGAACGCACACCGCTATAGCCGCGCAATGGTACCCGTGTCTGCTTACCCAGCAGGTTGGGTACAGAGCGATCTGCGTAGCGTTCTGCACGGTGATTATCGCTGGTAAACTGAATGCAATCAGGCGCACGCGCTGTGACACCACACGATTGTCGATTGATAGGTCTATTGGCACGACGCGAGTTGGTAAACGCAGATGCCCAGGCTACCGGCAGCTCCGAAAGACTTGTGCCAAAGAATTTTAACCGCTTGTTTTGAATGGACAACGTATCCTTTGCCACCCATTCCCATTGCATGCCTTGCGGAGTGGTGACCGATAGTAGCTGTGTACCGCCCTGGCGCTGAAGCTTGTGGAAGAGAAACAGTTTTGAAGGCAACCAGTGTTTAAACAAGTCCCAGTTTCTGGCGCGAGTGAACTCGTCTCTGGATTGCATGATGAGCTGCTGACGCTCAAGCATTTTCTCTTTGTCTTTTTTGGTATGTTGGGTATTGAACGCCAACCATTCACTGGCATTGACGGCTTTACTGCCCAGACCGTATACCGAGTTAGTGCTGAAACGCGGGTCTGTCTCTTTTGCCACTACGGCGATTAGCTCCGCTGTGTTTACCAGGGTAGCGGCATGCATTGCGCTTTGAGATAAAGATAATGCCCCGGTGGCAGCGTTACTTACAACAAGCATGGTTTTCGCACCTGCTGTGATAACTTTCTCTGCCAGTACTATCGCCCGATCGATACCGGACGTCACCACGTTGAGGAACGGGATGGGCTTGGTAGCTGTAGCAAGATTTTGACTGGTCATAGCCGCATACGTCATCCATGATTGCAAACTTACCGCCTGCCCGATTGCCACCTGATTGGCCACCATGGCTCTATTGGCATAGGCCTGGTAGTTCAGAGACCGAGCCTGCCAGAGCGCACCGCTATAGGCTGCTGCATCAGCGCCATTGGCAAGACGCATTTTGTCTGAAGCTACCTGCGATGTATTGAACACCAATAGAGCACCAACAACACACAGCACAACCAGCACCAGCCCCAAGGGCAACACCTGCCCGCTTTCTTGTTTGTTCATGATCAACTCCTTTGATCACCGATACGATCACCCACAAGATGACCTGTAAGATGACCGACCCCTTACAGAGTCGGTCGAGGAAAAAAAGCTGCGAAAACGCGATACCGCATCGATCGCAGTTCCAGGACAGACTCCTCTAGTTGCGGTAGTTTTTAAGTGTCGTTGCACCCGTAACACCCGCATCTGCCTTATTCAGGCTGGCTGCCGTTTTGGCCTGCATATCGTATTTATCACCGCCCGTTAGCTCTGAACCCAGAGCTACGAAACTGGCTTTTACAGAATCACCAAAAAAACTGGTGGCACCGATGGCAGCAATAGCTACAAGCGAGAGAATAATGGCATATTCAGTCAGACCCTGACCGCGTATATGTTTGACATGAGCACCGGTAGATTTCATATCCGATGAGGTAGTAGATAATTTCATTCAAGACTCCTTTTGCATTTGCAATTTATGAACGGGTCAAATACCCGGTTACTACAAAGCCGAAAGTATTCGACCTTGACTGGCAAACAGTTGAAAGTGCGACCCCTGGCGAGGAGTTACGTTTTTCAGCTGCTCGTAGGCATCGCAACCTTGCGGCTACTTCCATTGCCTTATGTTTGTCTATTCTGTGTAAGCCTCGTACTTTCCGAGAGCCTGGTATTGCCCTAAAAATTGCTCGATGCTTACCCTTTTAAAATCTGCAGGTGGGGAAAAAAGCAGACCGTCGACGTTTGCGAAACTGATATTCACAAGCTCTGATACGATGCCGTTGCGGCTTTTTGAATATACCACCAGATTGTATTGTTCAGAGAAATACTGCTCCTCTGGAAGGTCGTTAACGTCTGACTCTTCTGTTAAAACATACTGCCCATCAGAGCTGTTAAATGTACATTGCCAACGTTGAAGTGATACGCCCTTGTGTACAACATGCCCGGTCATCGATTTATCCTGACCACTGCAGGGTATCGAATCGAGCGACCCTGGCAAGCTGATGAACGCTTCTGTTAACCGGGGTGCATCTTCAACAATAGTATACGGAACCTCATGGACGAACGAACGTTGCTTATCAACAAACCAGATTTTCCCCATCGCGTAATCTGAAATTACCAGCTGACCTATATCCAGAGGCAAGCTTTCAAGCCTAAGGCCGTTATCATTGACGAGCACACGCGTTCTGCTGAGAATCTGCTTTGTGGGATCAAAGCGTTGCTCCAGGGTAGCAGTTAGCACCTGCTGTACATTTGCTGACAATGGCATGCTGATGAGCATACTCATTAACCCGATACATACAGGTTTGACAGCTACGGAAAATATCGATTTGATCAAGTTGCTCACATCCTTGTGGCGAATTATTAGCGAATCGGCCAGCGAATCGGCCAGCGAATCAGTGACGCTACAGTATCCAAATAAAAACAAACAATCAACCGAGTAAAGTATTTAGATTGCTGAATACTGTACAGGCGTATAGCGAGACAGACTTCAACAGTTGCCCAGGCGAGATAAACTCACTATTGTGAGCACTAGACACGAATGTGAAGTGCGCCATAAGACGTGCACTGTCGAGTGAAAGACTGGTCATCACGGAGGAAGACCCGATGCATCCAAATCAAGCTATTGGTATATGCGAAAACCGAATAATGTCTGTTTGCAGACATTGCGTATACGGCGTACTCATGTTTTGCCTGAGTGCATCGTTAAACATCGATATAGCAACTGCAGATGAGCTGGAAGCATCAGTGCTACAAAATGCCGGGCCGGTGATCACCTTTGAGAACAACATGTACACAATTTTCGGTACAGATAGCCACGAGCACCAGTTCTACCTTCATTCAGATGGAAATATCAGTGCCAGAAACAAATCTGCAGGCACTTTGCTTCAGTTGACTAACGGCGACTATGAATGGACGCACCCATCCGGTGTCCGGCACCACCTGCAAGCCGAACATAACGACTCTGCCCAACATCAATGCGAGGCCCAACCTCACCGCCCGCCAGAGCAGCCCCTATCTTCAGCATCGGACAACGAACAACAGTGCGATATTGAAAACGCAGGCGCGCATAGCTTCCAGGCTGTTCCGTATACCGGCCCGCAAATGACGCTGGATGCCAGACCAGAATCCTGCGAAAGCTACTTTGTTCAGTACTATGGCACCCAACGCGGCTTTAAAATCGAGACGGGCGTGCACCAATACGAGCCCTATAGCAGCATGCAGTCCACTATACGAACCTTCCCGGTAATTGATTTCATGGACGCTGCAAACCTGTATGTAGTGCACAGCAGAGATCTGGGTAATCGCACCTTCAACTCCCCCAGCCGACCCAATGCCTTGCTTGATCAACTACTCGCCGATGGCGAGGAGATACAAACACGCTTTATCGATGTCATCAATAATGAGGGGAGCATCAGTGCGGAAGAGATGGGTCAAAGCACTACAATAACCAGCGATCAGATGCGACCTGTCACACTGCAACTGGTGATCCGTGATGGCATTGCCAGTGCTGATCACTGGCGGCAAATAGAGACTGCCCGCGTGCAATTGCAGGCACGCCATAGCATAACACTAGAGGTCGTGGTGATACCATAAGCTGCACATTCAGGCCGCTTTTACGAATCGAGACACCGATGATTGCAACTGGTCAGCCACAGAGCCAAGGCTTGTGGCAGAGCTTTGTATATGGCCTGCAGAATTTCTATTGTTCTCTGCAGTAAGGCCTATTTTTTCAATAGCCTCACTAATCACCAAATTTTGTGTCACGACTTTTTCAACGGTGCTATCAATCCCGTTAGTGGTTGCATTTTGCTCCTCAACCGCTGCAGCAATAGTCGTTTGGGTTTCACTGATTTCCCGCACTATTTCATTAATATCGCTGATAGCATTCACGGCATGCTTAGTGTCAGACTGTATGGATGCAATACGCGTTTCGATCTCTTCTGTGGCACGGGCGGTCTCTTTGGCAAGCTCTTTTACCTCATTGGCAACAACTGCAAAGCCTTTGCCTGCATCACCTGCGCGCGCTGCTTCTATTGTTGCATTGAGTGCCAACAGGTTGGTTTGCTCGGCGATAGAGGTTATAACCTTGATGACAGCACCTATGTCAGCGGACGAGGTCGCTAATTGGCGAACACTGGCATCCGTGCTATCGACAAGACTTACTGCACGCTCAGCAACCTGTGCCGCATTACCTGCACTGTGTGCGATATCCTTGATAGAATTTGACATCTCCCCGGTGGCCGTCGCTACTGACTCTACAAGCTCTATGATATCTTGCGATGTCGACGCGGCATTTCTTGTATACACAGAATTATCTGATGCGCCTTTCAGAATCATCGACCCAAAATTCTCTAGTGCATTGGCAGATTGATTGAGATCTGCTGCATTGGTATCAATCTCGGTAAAATTTCGTCGCAGCTCCTCAAACAATCTGATAAGTGATGTTGCCATACGTGAAAGATCATCCGTGCATCCGAATTGCTCAAGGTCTCTAATCGGATAGTAAAGATCACCTTTAGCGGCGGCATCTACTGCCAATAACAAAGCATTGATGCGCTCAGCCAACTGCTTTGCTTGCTGCGCCTCACGCTCTGCCTGTTCGAGTTGGCGGGTATGCTCAAGATCTTTGCCAGCTACGCGTTCAGATTCCAGAAGAGCAAATTCCTTCCGGGCAGCCTCTCGGGTTACAAATGCTTCTTCCTGCTCCTGAGTCAAACGCTGATTTTCCAGCGTGTTTTGCCGAAAATGCTCCACAGCCCTGGCAAGAGCACCTATCTCATCCATACGCTCCACCCCGGTGACAGGCGTTTGTGCATCACCTTCCACCAGCAGATTGACAGACACCAGAGAACGTTCCAGTGGTCGGGTTATATGTCTGCTTGTTACAAGATACGAAATAATAAATAGCGATACGAACATTAAAAACACGACGAAAATAAAATTACGCTCTTGAGTGGCGCGACTGTCCGCTTTAATATTATGTAACTCGAGCAGTTCGTCATATAATCGCGCTGAGAGATTTTTTAGAATTTGTGCAGCAGGTCTATCCTTACCACGTACCGCCAGGTCTGCCTGGTATGGCAATTTTTCACTGCTGTTTTCAAAGATTCCCAGTGCTGATTGGTATTCGGATAACAGGGTTTTGTGTTGTGCTGCGAACTTTTTCAGCTCTCTCAGTACGTTGGCGTTATCCGTAGTAGAAATCAAGGTATCAGTTTTTGCCTGCACCGAATCGCCTCGCTGCAAAAATCTGGATCGGTAATTATTCAGGTCTTCAGCATCATTACCGCGCAACAGAATATTTTTCCATTCCTGCACCTGAGTTTTGAACTCGACTTGAATAATGCTGACTGACTCTTGCAGAGCTAAAAACTCATTGAGTGTCTTTTCTGACTCTCGCTGCGCGGACACTGAGCTTACATTGAGCGCCACCAGTGCACACATGGCAAAACTGAGTACCAGAAATAGCAATAGTGTGATTTTCGACGATATTTTCATATTCACTCAAGAATACCGAGTCAGAACAGCGTGGCATCAACTACGACAGCTAGCGGCACCGAAGCAGAATTTTCCATAGCGACGGGTTATCTATCCCGGATTTTGCTTGGTGTGACGCACAGCGAATGGGCCAATGGTTGGCAAAGACAGTCACCTCCATCAATTCAACAATCTCCATCGAATCCCACTATTGGAGCGCTGCAATGCGTCACGTAGTTGCAATGCTGCGCACAATAGAGTAGCTTCACCGCAAGTATTGATCTTCGGGGCGGGGCGAAATTCCCCACCGACGGTAGGGCTGCATATTTTGCTTGTAACGCAGCCAAGCCCGTGACCCGCGCGGTTTGCTGTTTCATGGCATCTTCTTAACGCCATGTGCCTCAAATCAGACGGTGGATCTGGTCAGATTCCAGAGCCGACGGTTAGAGTCCGGATGAGAGGAGGTTAATCACTGTAGCCATGCGGCCGCAAGCACACAATCGTGCGTTCAGCGGCCCTGTTGGCGTGTATGTCTTTTTACGCCCTTAGGGGTGTGATGTGTGAAGGCCTGCACAGTGTGTACTGCCGCCCCGGTTTTCGACTCGATTTTTTACTAGTCATCACTGAGCGGGAAAAGACAGAACGCAGTGCAATCTCACAATCATTTTATGCAGCGAGCTCTAGAGCTTGCCAGTCGCGGTGTCGGGTGTACCAGCCCGAACCCCCTGGTCGGCTGTGTGGTTGTGCGAAACGGCGTCATCATCGGAGAAGGCTGGCATCAGGTATACGGCCGGGCACACGCTGAAGTCAATGCTATTCGGGATGCCATGCGTCGTCTGGCAGAAAACGCTGATGATGATGATTCGCAAGCAACGCGGCCACTCGAAGGGGCAACCCTGTACGTCACACTTGAGCCGTGTCATCACCACGGGCTGACCCCACCCTGCACAAAAGCTGCGCTGGATGCCGGCATTGCTCGCGTGGTATATGCATTAGCCGATCCCAATCCGAAAGCTGCCGGTGGCGCTCTTTACCTTCAAGAACAGGGCGTGGAAATCGTGCACGGTATTCTCGAAGATCAGGCGCGCTTCCAGAATCGTTTTTTTCTTGCACAAGTGGCCAATAAACGGCCGTACGTCATTGCTAAATCCGCCACCAGTCTGGATGGGCGAATTGCCACAAGTACCGGTGATAGCCAATGGATAACAGGCCCCGAATCACGCCAGCGAGCTCATGAGCTCCGGCAAGCCGTCGATGCCATCATCGTTGGCGCCGACACCGTTATAGCGGACAACCCTGCCTTGACCACCCGACTCCCCGAGTCACTTTGCGCCAATGAGCATATCCGCCATCCTCGTCCGGTCATTCTGGACAGCACGGGGCGCGTGCCCTTCACCACGCAATTGCTCAGTGGCGATAGCGAGCATTCGCGGACGATCATCGCAGCCGCCAACGAGCTTGATATCGCGCACCGTCGCCAACTCGAATCACGAGGTTTTGAAGTCATTAACGTCGAGCGCAATGCGTCTGGTGTTGGCGTAGACCCCTTGGCGCTACTCGAAGCGCTTGGCCAGCGCGGCATACAAAGCGTCTTGCTTGAAGGAGGTGCGAGTGTGCAGGGAAGTTTTCGCGATGCTGGTTTGATCGATGAGGTATGGGCGTTCGTGGCACCAATAATTATTGGCGGAAGTGGTGCTCCTGCAGCGTACGCCGCTGGTGGCAGTGCAACGCTTGACGAGGCCACCCGCTTGCACGACGTGCGCCTTGAATCAGTCGGTGCCGATACGCTGGTCAGAGGCCTTGTATCGCGCGACGACAACAAACTATCAGATACACAATCATAATCATGTTTACTGGAATTGTAGAAGAGCTTGGACACGTCAGGGAATGTCGGCGCGATAGCGACGGTTATACCCTGTCAGTCAATTGCAAAACCGTGCTTGAGGGCACCGCATTAGGCGATAGCATTGCCGTAAACGGTGTCTGTCTGACTGTGACACACCTGGATGCATCGGGTTTCGTCACAGGCCTTGCACCGGAAACCCGTAATCGCACGGCATTGGAATCGCTGGCAGGAGGCTCACCCGTGAACCTTGAACGCTCAGTGACCCCAAGCACGCGAATGGGTGGGCACTTCGTGCAAGGCCATGTTGATGGCACCGGGCAGATAAGAGAGTTTCGTCGTGATGAAGATGCCCTGTGGGTGACTATCGCGGCACCCAACGAGCTCATGCGCTACATCGTGGTCAAAGGCTACATCACGCTCGATGGTACAAGCTTGACGGTGGTCGGAGTTGGTGATGACTGGTTCAATGTGACTCTGGTGGCCTACACACAGGCGCATATCGTTTTACCCAGCAAAAACATCGGCGACAAGATCAACATTGAAGTAGATGTTCTGGGTAAATACGTTGAACGATTGCTGCAACAAGGTGCGATTGCCACCGGTGCTCAATCGGCGGGTATCAACGCTGAATTTTTAAAAGAGAATGGATATGAGTGAATCGGTGTTGTCTAGTGTCGAAGAGGCGCTGAAGGCTTATGCCCAGGGACAGATGGTTATTATTGTTGATGACGAGGATCGCGAGAACGAAGGCGATATTGTCATGGCCGCAGATTTCATTACCCCCGAGGCCATTAACTTTATGGTCACCCATGGCCGCGGCCTGGTCTGCCTTGCCATGCGCGGCACCATGCTGGACAGACTACAGATACCGATGATGGTGCCGCAGGCACAAAACCGCAGTGGATTCGGCACAGGATTTACCTTGTCGGTAGAGGCTATTCACGGTGTATCTACCGGTATTTCTGCTGAGGATCGTGCAGTGACCATCAAGACATTAATCAACCCTGATTCAACACCTGCTGATATTGCCATGCCAGGGCACATATTCCCGCTGCGTGCACGTGATGGCGGTGTACTTGAACGTCGGGGCCAGACGGAAGCCAGTGTCGATATCTCTGCATTGGCAGGTCTGACACCCGCAGGCGTTATCTGTGAGGTCATGCACGACGATGGCACCATGATGAGATTGAATGATCTTGCTGCCTTTGGTGCCCAACATAATATGCACCTCATCTCGGTCGAACAGCTTGCGCAGTATCGGCTAGCCAATGGTCAGGGCAATATGGCTACCGCCATTGGCGATAAGGTAGACGCCGAACCATCAGAACAATCGCTGGTCACCGAAATCGGGCGAAGTCAATTGCCAACCGCTTATGGTCAGTTCGACATGGTGGTGTACAGAGACCGCCAGGGTCTTGAACATTCAGCATTGATTAGAGGGGATCTTTCTCAAAGTGCACCCTTGGAGAGTGCACCCTTGGTAAGATTGCACTCAGAGTGTCTGACAGGTGATACCTTTGCATCGCTTCGTTGCGACTGCGGACCCCAGCTGGATGCAGCCTTGAAACTTGTAGCCGATCAGCAGAACGGTGCCATCATCTACCTGCGCCAGGAAGGTCGCGGTATCGGACTGGGCAACAAGATACGCGCCTATGCCTTGCAGGACGATGGCCTCGATACCGTAGATGCCAACCAGCAATTAGGCTTCCCGGCTGATGCACGCTCCTATGCCGTTGCCGCAGATATTCTGAAAGCGCTTGGCGCAAGCTCTGTTACCTTGCTCAGTAACAACCCGGCGAAAAGCTCAGCGCTTATTGAAGCAGGCATACAGGTAAGGCAACGCCAGCCTCTGGTGACTGCCACCCAACCCTACAACGAAAAATACCTTGAGACGAAAGTGCAACGCATGGGTCATAACTTCGAACATGATGGTTAAGCCTGGTACTAAGCCTGGCGTTAAGCTTGGTGTCATGCCTGGCGTTGAGCCTGGTGTCAAGCCCACACAAACCATGACAGCTTTAATTCGCAATAACTCAACACGCAACACTTACACCTAAACGCAGGAATTACACATGGCAACTTTACTGGAAGGCAAGTTGATTGGCACCGGCTTGAAAATAGGCATCGTTGCCACGCGCTGGAATGACTTTATGGGTCAACGTATGCTTGAAGGCGCCAAAGGTGCGTTGCTACAGCATGATGTGGCAGATGATGACATCACCATCGCCATGGTCCCCGGCTGCTTTGAAATACCGTTGGCAGCAAAAAAAATGGCTGACAGTGGCAAGTACGATGCACTGGTCTGCTTAGGCGTACTGATTCGCGGTGGCACCATTCATTTCGAACTCATTGCAGGTGAAGCCAGTAAAGGCATTAGCAACACAGCTTGGCACTCGGGCATACCGGTGGCGTTTGGCGTTATTACCACTGAGACAATGGAACAGGCCATTGAGCGCGCGGGTAGCAAGGCGGGAAACAAAGGTGCAGAAGCGGCATTAGCAGCGATTGAAATGGCCACCTTGCTTAAGCAGTTATAAGCTGGAGTGACACTGGAACCAGGCTGAAACGAGCACGACGTTGTCAAAACACTCCCGCGGGAGCGGTTTTACATATTGCGTTTCACAGATCAGAACTGAAGAGCGCTCCCGCGGGAGCGTTTTCAACGTGATAAGCAAACTCACATAAACCCACACCAGACCTACTCTGCCGGTAGTGGCTCCTCCAGAATCTCACGTTCGGCTTCACCATCGGCTTCGGCTTCGGCAGCCGCTGCTGCAGCCATCTGCTCTGCGAAACGTGGATGCGTGGGTCCTGGTAACAAACCTGATCCGGATCTTGCGAACATCTCTCTATTGGCAGAGCGGGCTGCATCGTGTGAGGTGTCATTAATAGTGTCTGCCACCTGTTCGATAGTGGCGCTCACCAGCGCACCTAGCAATCCACTTCCGGAACTATTGGAATTGGACGCCGAATGCACAACCCGATCACGCCAGAGCATCTGACCGGTTTTGACATCCACGAGCTCGGCGCGAGCTACAATGCGGGTGACCGATTGAAGGATCTCGAACTTCTGGCCAAACTGTTCCAGAGTGACATACATAACCGCGTCTGCGCCGAAAATTTCACCAATTTTATCCAGTGGCGCCGCATGCATGTCTTCAGGGTTCGGTAAACCGTTCTCTTTCATGAACTCATCGACGATGGCAACCGGAAACACATAAAAGCCTTTTTCCCCGACAGGTTGGGATGCGGTCGTCAGCCACGAATAGGTGCCGTTAAGATCGACAGACTCGTTTATCGGTGGCAGTATCAAAATAGAACGTGGCATGAGCTCCCTGAACATTACGTAGGGATCTTCCTGGGAGCCAGAAGTACTGGCACATGCACCAAGTATTGTCGATGCGCCGATCAGTAGAAAACTTAATGACCTCTGGATAACTGTGCTCATTATTGCGCGCCCATCCTTGATAGCAATCCGTCAACAAAAACCTGCGACTCGGGAAAAATCTCGCGCTCTTGTTCGAACAAGGCACGTGCTTCGTTGTCTCGGCCCTGTGCGTAGTACAGGTAGCCAAGATGTATGCGTACGCCTGGTGGCACCTGTTTGCCTTCGGCCTCTGTGCGTTCCATGTCCTCGGCGAGAGCAATAGCGTCGGTGACAGGGTCTGAACTACCGGGGTTTTTGTAACCGGCGTAGATAATGTCCTCGTAATCACCCCAGCGATACAAGGGTGGCTCGATGGCGACACAAGCTGTCAATATCATGAGGGTGGCCGCTATCACCCCCAGACGCTTGCCAATGCCTGTTATGTTGCATGTAAACATTGCCGCTCTGCTCAGGAAGGGGACCAGGCGCCGTTTTCGAGCCCCTCTACCAGATTGTTAACTGCTTCGGTGATGGCAAGATTCAGTACTTTGCCGTTCAGCGTGGAATCGTAACCTGCCGAATTACCAAAGCCTGCGATCTCACGTGTAGAGAGCTGATATTCGCCAGCGCCTTGCGATGAATAAACCACACGTGAGGTTCTGACATCAATCAGATTAAGCGCCACTTTTGCATAGGCGACTTGCTGCTTGCCGGAACCCAGAATACCGAACAACTGTTGATCGCCTGTTGTCTTGCGGCCGAATTCCGTGACGTCTCCACCCACGGCAACCTCAGCGCCTTCGAGTGCCTGTGCGGTACCGGATAGCTTTGCCTCAGCGGCTATTTCTTCCATGTTGTCTCGATCGACCACATCGAAACGGTTGGTTTGCTGCAGATGAGTTTTGAGGATGGTTTTTGCCTGACTACCCAGACGGTCGGTGCCATCGGAGAACAGGCCACGCTGATAGGTTGAACGGTTTTGAAAATTACCAATGACCAGCGCATAACGTGGACCGCTGTAGCTGGTGTTGTAGGTTTTTACCGTTTCGGCTTCTATTGTCCGGCTGGTCTCGGTGACTGCACAGCTACCCAGAATCATTGCAGCCATCATAGCCACGGCAGTTTTGTAGATTGATGTCATTGTTTACTTTCCATGATTAACAAGAGTTAAGATTTTTGCATGTTTTTAAACAATGTGCTGCTCTATTTTACCAATCGAGGCCCGCTGGCACGTGTTTCACGACCCAAAGAATAAAATTCATCATTTGGCATCATGTCTGTCAAACCTGCCATGCGGTTGGATAATGCGAAGAATGCAGCAACGGCCCCGATATCCCAGATGTCCTCTTTGTTAAAGCCATGCTCACCCAGCTCGTCGATGTCGTCATCGGTCACCTGAGCTGCCTGATCGGCCACAAGACAGGCGAAATCAAGCATGGCCATCTGCCTTTCGGTGATGTCGGCGCGGGTGTAATCGGTGGCAAGCTGATCAGCCAGACGCGGGTTCTTTTCGCGAATTCTGACAATAGCTCCATGAGCTATAACGCAATACAGACAGTTGTTCATCGCTGAGGTGACAACCACAATCATTTCCCGTTCACCCTTGCTCAAACCGCTTTGCTTCTCCATGAGCGCATCGTGATAGGCGAAAAACGCACGAAACTCATCAGGACGATGCGCCAGAGCACCGAATACATTAGGCACAAAGCCGGATTTTTCTGCAACAGCGCTAATTCGTTCGCGGATGTCATCGGGCAAGTCCTCAAGCCTGGGGACTGGAAATCGCGCTGGTTTATTACTCATGAGTATGGATCCGGTTTGGTAAAACTATTTTTTCAGGGTTTATACCCTGCCCCTGATTGTAGCAACCACTTGTCGCATCTCGCCGACGAGTTTGGCAGGCGTCATGCCCAGCTGCATAGCGGTTGCCGAGATTGACTGGCCGCCCATCATGGCGCGCAGCATTTTCTGCTGCCGGGCTGATAGCTGAGCGCGTATCTGCTCTGGAATATCCTCCCTGGGCACGGTGGTGACGGGTGCGGGACGGCAGCGCTCACCGGCCAGGATTCTGTGCAGGGAATCGATGATGATTTGTGGTGGCGAGGCTTTGATAATGATACCCATGGCGCCCAGATCCATGCCTGCATTCACTACATCATCATTCTGCTCATCCAGCACTAGTATGACGCTTGCCTCAGGCTGTACAGATAGACAATGCAACAGGCTGGCGATGAGCTGATCGATATTCATGTCACCACAATCAAGCAGCACGGCACCCTGTATAGCTGCCGGTATTTCTACCAGTGTTTCCAAAGCTGTCGCATGATCTTTACAGACAACGTCTGTGTCAAGCAGACTGACCATTTTGCCGAAGGTTTTCCGGAAAAGCAGGCGCTGCGAGACGATATGTACCGTGAAATCAGTCATTACGCTATCAGGTAGAGAATATGGTATGGGGCTTCATATTCAGTGATGTGTTGAGCCGGTGCGCTACCAGTCATGTATCACGCGATTTTTGCGGATATTGACAGCGTAGTAAGAAGCAACAAGAAACGCTAGTTGGCTAGCGTCGTTGCTTATTTTCAGGCAGTATTTCATGATTCCTATCGAGCCATACAAGATAAAAAGCTCGCTCCCTTCGCACTCCAAATATCCGGCTTTTTTGCGATATCCTAATTTCAGACATGGTGCAGTCAGTCGATAATCGTGCTGGCCATTGTCGAGATAAACAGCCAGAATTTTGTATCTCTTTGTAACCAAGGCCTCTAGAGCTAAGTATTTCTTGCCACGTCGTTTGAGATAGCTGTCTTAATTTTGCAAAGAGTTGCTTAGCCTCGCTAGATGTCCAATCGCTAATACACTCTGACGATTCATCAAAATGATGGAACGATAGGTGAGGCATTAGCTTGTTATGATTCACATCATCTCTCAGCGTCTTTAAAGGCTGATTGGGAACAAACGATGATATTTCAGGGAGGTTTGGCGCAGGTATCTTTTTGTTTTTATTCTTCGGCATTCTTGAGGATGGCGCCGTAGAATTCCTTCATAGATTCTTTTGATATAATTTCGTTTGACCTGTCAAGCGGATCATATCCTTTTCTGGCATTGATCCACGGATCTTCAGAATGAGTTAAGCGCTCAAGGGCTTTTGCTCCGATATCGCCGTAACGCGCCCAAACTTGTTCTAAGTATGATGTGATCTCAGCACTTAAGTCGGAAGGCTGAGTCATGATCGCGCTGGACGGAATAGCGTTAAACCCGAAGTCAGAAAAACGCCTGTACAGTATTGGAGAAACAGGTCCATGCGCCCACGCTTCAAACTCCTCCTCAACTAACGGGCTGTCGTAAATCGCTATGTGCCATGCTTGCGAGTAATAAGCCAGCTTTTGCAATTTCAAGTTTGTCAAAGACTCTCCTGAGTCTCTGTCGATGCTGACTATGAAATAGTCAGCTAATTGATTGATATTTATCATATTCTCATTCACCAGCATGTCAATGATCCATCTATAGCGGGCTAACTGGGTATTATCGGCCAAAGATCAATTTGCTTTTGTTGTTTTGTTCATAGTATATAGCGGATCAAGCTGTATTCAACATTTCAGTGAAATCATCACAATTCTGCGTTGATGCTTATCGCGGTCAATAAGTGGTTACTTTTTGTTTTTTTGGCTCATATCAACCGCCACTTCTGAATCCCTTCACCCCGCGACACCTCTTTAATCAAGCTACGCGCCTGTAGCTTACAGATAGTGGTCCGTATAGAGGCTATCTGCTTCAACATTTTTCCCCATGCGCGAGTCGTAGCCATTTGGGAGTCAATAACTTTGTGCAACAGCTACATAATTCCGCAATTAACCCAAAGAACAGTTGCATCAATCCATAACTGTAAATATACTCAGCTTACATATTGTTGAATGGACACCGAACATGCAGGACCTTACCAAGCGCCAACAGGAAATTCTCCGGATGATTCAATCACACATTGATCGTACCGGTTTTCCGCCCACGCGTACGGACATCTGCGAGCATTTCGGCTTCCGCTCACCCACCGCTGCTGACGATCATCTGCGGGCTCTGGAGCGCAAAGGGGCCATAGAGCTCATACCCGGTACATCACGTGGCATTCGTGTCCTTACCGAATTCGAAGACGATGGTATACCACTGGTGGGCAAGGTTGCCGCTGGCGAGCCCATTACCTCTGAGGCCAATGTTGAGGAGTATCTGCCGGTAGATCCAGACCTTTTCTACCCGCATGCCGATTATCTGCTGCGTGTCAGCGGCACCAGCATGCAGGATGTCGGTATTCTCGATGGTGATTTACTGGCTGTCCACGCCACAGAACATGTAGAGAACAATCAGATTGTCGTAGCACGCGTTAACGATGAGGTTACCGTCAAGCGTTTTCGTCAACGTGGCAACATCGTGACCTTGCTGCCAGAGAACGATAAGTTTGAACCTATCCGTGTCGATCTTCGTGAGGAAGAGTTCTACATAGAAGGCGTCTATGTCGGCGTTTTACGTCGCGACTCCTGATACGCAGCCACTTACTACGCAGCCCATTACGCAGCCCATTACGCGAGATTGGCCTGCCACAAGCAGGACCCTGACTAATTCATGAATCCTGCGGCACTTGATACTTTATTAAAAACTCAGCCTTCTGTGTGGCGCGGACGGGATCGTTACGCCGTTGAAGCCGCCATTCCGACAGGCTTTGCTGCACTGGATAAAGCCTTGCCGGCACAAGGCTGGAGCATTGGCGGTGTTACCGAGCTGCTGCTGGAGCAACAAGGTATTGGCGAACTCAGCCTATTGTTGCCTGCGTTGCGCCATGTTATCGGGTGTGAAAAAGACAACAAATCCTGGGCAGCCCTGATCAACCCACCCCATATTCCCTATGCACCGGCACTGAGTAATGCCGGCCTTGCGCTGGACAGGCTACTCATCGTCAACAGTGGGGATGATATCAACACACTCTGGGCCGCCGAACAGACCCTTCGTTCCGGCCTGTTCGGCGCTGTTGTTGTCTGGGTACAAAAAAGCAGCGCACAACGACAGCGGCGGCTACAACTGGCCGCAGAAACCGGCGGCAGCTGGGCAACGGTGTACAGACCACTGCACGCCTGCAAAGAGCATTCACCGGTCGCAACCCGCATCTGCGTCAGCATGGGCCAGCAGCAGACCGAACTGCCGCAACTGACCCTGGATATCATTAAGGTGCGTGCCGGCAGCCCGCAAACCGTCGTCATCCAGGCTGAAGAGTTCGATGCCTCACAGGGGGCCGAATGGCCAGTGCCTAAAACACAAGCGGCCTTGCGTGGTATCAGTGACATTCATGGCCAGCAATGCGTCGTTAAATCCCTGCCTGCGCGGGGACTGGGTGCCCCCGGGGTACCAGGTGCCCTTGGGGTATGACAGGCTACAAGAAAGAGTAGATAATGGCCATGCTCTGGCTTGCCCTGTATTTTCCGCAACTGCCCATTGATCGTCAGCAATCTGCTGAACAGATATCAGATATCACCGACGACGACCCTCGCGCTGTGGTTTTGTCCGAAGGCCCGCGCCGACGCATTCTGGCCTGCAATGCCTGTGCAGCAGCGGCGGGAGTGCGTGCGGGTATGGCACTCAAGAATGCCTATGCGCTACTGCCCAATCTGTTTACCAGCGATTACAACGAAGCCGAACAGGTGACCCATCTGGAGCAATTGACGCTCTGGGCTTTGCAGTACTCCTCTACTGTTGTGCCCGAACCACCCGATACACTGCTGATAGAGATACAAGCCAGCCTGAAGCTCTTTGGTGGACTGCGCTGCCTGCTTGAGAACATTGGTCAGCAGCTGCGCGATCAACACATTTCAGTGCGTCCGGGTATTGCTCCCACGCCAACAGCTGCCAGGCTCTTCACCCGCGCTGGCATTCGTAAGGCAATACATGACCCGCAACGCTTCAAGGTGACCCTTGCCTCAGTGAGCGTGACGCATCTGCCACTGGACAACTTTACATTCAAGGGGTTACGCCAGTCGGGTATTCATTCGGTAGGCGAATTGCAGAAGATCCCGCCTGCGGCCTTGACGCGACGCTTCGGCAAGCAGTGCACAGACATATTGTACAAACTTGACGGACGCCTGCCCGACCCCAGAAAGCCTTATCGTGCCGCCGAGACGTTTTCACAATCTGTGGATCTGCCGCTTGAAGCTCCCGATACTCAGGCACTGGGTTTCCCGCTCAAACGCCTGCTGGGCTCACTGGGTGGTTTTCTCAGGGCACGTGATCTGGGTATCCGCCATCTGGACATTCTTTTGTATCACCACCGGCTTGCACCGCATAGCGTGCCGCTGAAATTTCTCAATGCAAGCAGTGACATGGATCACCTGTTACGCATTGCCACCGAAAGGCTGGGCACCTTAACACTGCAAGCCCCGGTAACGCGCCTGGTCCTGGCATCGAGGGAACTTGCGTCCATGGAACGCCAGGGAAGTGATCTTTTTCACAAAAGCCAGTCACAAAACCAGTCAGTTGAAGAGGTGCTGGACAAACTAATGGCACGTTTAGGTAAAGAGGCTGTCTATACGGCTCTGCCAGAGGATGATCATCGGCCCGAGAAAGCCACGCAGACGGTGTTGCTCGATGAGCGTCGCGATCATCAACCCTGGCCAGCACGCCCTCTATGGTTATTAGCTGAACCACGCAAGTTAAACGAGCCAATCACCTTGCATACCCTGCCCGAGCGCATAGAAAACGGCTGGTGGGATGAGACCGACGTACGCCGCGACTACTTCATCGCCAGTAACCGGCAAGGCTCCTACTACTGGCTCTATCGTTTGCGCCATCAGCCAGATCAATGGTGGATACACGGGTTATTTGCGTAAGCTTGCAGTAACAACGCAACGTGACAGGCAAGATGCGAGAATCTGGGTCGAATCAGAGGTCAACAGTCCGGGAAACTTGCCGCTAAGTGAGAGGAGCCAGGACAACCTCGTATTTAATCGTTTCATTTGATTCACACCCGCATCCAGTTACACACCCTGAATTATGCCAACTGATCTTGACATAGCTATCGCAAAAGGCTCTACGGTGGCTAAAGCGTACCCGCGCATCAGGATAACACTGTGGCTCAGATATCATACTCACCGATGCCCCTGCCCACGATGAGCATCAGCAAAGACAAGGACAACACTAAAACCATCATTAGTGTCGGTTTCCTGACCGTATTCTCATTGATGCTCCTGATAACCTGGTTATCGATGAGCACCCTGCAATCGGTCAACGAAGGTATGTCTTCGCTGATCGACGACATGGGGCAGAAGACCAGTAGTGCTTATCAGATGCGCGATGTTATCCGCCTGCGTTCAGGGGCTGTGCGCACACTTGTTCAGACTGAGAATACGCTGGATCGCCAACGCATCTTCGAAAAGCTACTCGATTACACCATTGTGTACGACGAGGCTCGCGAATCACTGTCGCAGATGGCGGCCAACGAGCGCGAGCAGGCCATTCTTACGCAAATTAACGAAGCTGATTTGCGTGTTGGTGAAGCCTATGAGGAAGCCAGTACAGTAATCAACGCCATTGATCTTGATGTACCCACCTTGCGAGCAACACTCAATGCGGTAACGTTGCAGGAGCTTGTGCTGCTCAACTACCTCAATGAGCTGGTGAAGCTTGAAAAACAGCTGGCTATCGAAGCCATGGAAATCAATCAGATCAAGTATCACGAGACCCGCAAGCTTCTCATCATTATTGTCAGTGCAGCTTTCGCTCTGTCCATTATCATCTCAGCCGTGGTGGCAGAACGGGTAGCGCGTTCTAACCGGCGCATTGCCCATCTGGCAAATCATGATGACCTGACTGGCATCCACAACCGTCGCTCATTCGAACAGCATCTGCAGCAGACTATCGCTATGGCATCGCGCAGCGATATGGCGCATGGCTTACTGTATCTGGACCTTGATCGATTCAAGATAGTTAATGATACGTGCGGCCATCATGCGGGTGATCAGCTGCTGATCCAGCTAACCGGCATGATCTGCGAGCGCCTTCGTTCAGGCGATGTGTTCGCACGCGTTGGTGGTGACGAATTTTCTATCATCGCTCAGGCTACAAGCTTCGATGCGATACGACAATTAGCAGAAGATCTGCGCGTCATTATTCAGGACTATACCTTTCACTATGAAGACCACAGCTTTAATGTCAGCCTGAGCATTGGTGTCACACCTATCGATGGGCAGATAACCGACATGCAACAGGTACTGGCCGACGTAGACTCTGCATGTTACATCGCCAAGCAATCTGGCAGAAACAAGGTTCATGTGAGCGAGGACAACGATACCGAGGCTGTCAAGTACCGCAGCAACCTTGCAGGTATTCAAGCCATTCGCAAGGCACTGGCCGATGATCGCTTATCGCTGTATTTTCAGCCGATATTCGAAATCAACGAACACGCAATTAATATGACCCATTGTGAAATACTGTTGCGTGTACGCAGTGAAAATGGCGAATTGTATTCACCAGCGCGCTTTATCCCTATTGCCGAAAAATATAATGTAATGAATGAAATCGACTGCTGGGTTTTCACCCATGTGGTGGATTGGCTCGCAGAGCATCAGACAAAGCATGTTATTCCCAGACTTCTGGTTAACTTGTCCGGTCTGTCTTTTGTCGATGATGAATTCAGTGACTTTATTGTAGAGCGACTAAGCCGTGGCGATGTCGATCCTTCGAACATAGCGTTCGAAATATCGGAAGGCTCGACCGTTCGGAACTTCGAGAAAGCTAACCGCTTTATGGAAAGGGTGCGGGCATTAGGCTGCGAGTTGGCACTGGATGATTTTGGATCAGGTTTTTCCAATTTTGCCTACCTCAAACAACTGCAATTTGATTATCTGAAGATTGACGGGTCACTGGTACGCAATATCTCCACTAACGAGATTGACCGACAAATGCTTGCCGCCGTCAATCAGATTGCGCATACCGTTAATGCCAGAACCATTGCTGAGTTTGTAGAGGATGATACCTCGTTGCAGCACCTTCGCGAAATGAAGGTTAACTATGCGCAGGGCTATGGTCTGCGCATGCCAGCACCACTGAATCAGTTATCCGACGAACTTGAAGACATCGACGGCCAGACACTGACCTCTATACAGGGTACAGGTGCGCTGGGCTACCAGGCTGACCCAATTGATGACAACGATGATACTGATAACAATGATGATGCTGATGACGACCCCATGCGTAGAGTGTCTTAGGCCATCAGGAAAGTAGCGTACCGCCAATGCCTGCATGCCCCTGCGCCAGCTCATCATCCGTAGGTTCTCGCACATCGACGATGGCGATCATGAAGTTCAGTACCTGACCTGCAAGCGGATGATTGGCATCAAGAATTACCACATCATCACGAATCTCGGTGACGGTAACCAGCTTCGATTCACCATCATTTCCAAGCGCTTTGAAACGCATCCCCAGTTTTAATTCCTGCTGCGATTGCTCAATAGCCTCACGCGGCCATTCGGCAATCAGCTCCTCCCTGGCATAACCGTAGCCATCTTCGGGGTAGATGGTTACCGCAATATGCTCACCTGCACTGTGACCAGTGAGTTCACGCTCAAGACTTGGCAGCAAGGCATTGCTGTTGTGCATATACACCAGCGGCACATCTCCCTGCGAACTATCGATTGTCTCTCCGAAGCCGTTGGTGAGTTGATAGTGAATGGACACGACGCGCTGCTCGTCGATAATCAGCATTGAATCTGGCATGGGATTGGTTAAAAATTAGGGGGCGGCCTTCCATGGGAGCGTCCTTTCGTGGAGCGGCCTTAAATGCGGCGGCCTTCGGCGGGACGATATTCCACGGGGCGGCCTTCCGCGGGGCGGCCTTCCGCGTTTCATTAAAAGTTTCCAAAAAAGGCGGGCTTGGTCTGACGGCGCCGCTGAAACCAGATAACGATGGCTAACAACAGTAAGGCAGGCAGATAAAATACTTCCTTGGCTATCCGCTCGGCTGGCAATTGTATCTTCTCTATACGAACCAGGGGGTCAGCATAGAAATCGAACATCTGCAGTGTCTGGAAAAACGCGGTACCCGCAAAAGGCTCTTCAAGTGTTACGCCATCGTCTTCCATGATCACGGTTAAACCCGCTTGTTCGAGCCGCGTTTCACCATCACCTGGCTCTCCCAGATCTGCCAACACGGTAATCTGCGCAAGCTTATCCGGATTGTCGAAATCCGGACCGACAACCTGCAGGCGTAAGGGTTCTCCGACCGGTTGGTTTTCAGCCACCTCTATTAACTGGCTGCTCGGCAGCTCTTCGAAGGGCGCTTGTACCTGATCCAGCCAGTATCCGGGCCGGAAAAGCGTAAACGCTACCAGAATCAACATCAGCGATTCCCAGATTCGACTTCGGGCGACGAAATAACCTTGGGTGGCCGCGGCAAACAGCATCATGGCAATAACACCCACCACAAACACAAAGATCGCTTTTACAAAACTTACGTCGATAAGCAGCAGTTCGGTATTGAAGATAAACAGGAAAGGCAGAAGCGCGGTACGAATATCGTAGGCAAAACCCTGCAAACCCGTCTTTATAGGATCACCGCCGGAGATAGCACTGGCGGCAAATGCTGCAAGCCCCACAGGCGGTGTGTCATCGGCAAGAATGCCAAAATAGAATACAAACATATGCACAGCGATGAGTGGCACAACCAGCCCTTGCTGTGCCCCCACCGATACGATGACCGGAGCCATTAGCGAGGACACCACGATGTAGTTGGCCGTGGTCGGAAGCCCCATGCCCAGTAGCAGGCTCATTACGGCCACCAGCAATAACATGAGAATCAGACTACCGCCGGAAAGGAACTCGACAAACTCCCCCACCACCTGATGAGCACCGGTTAGCGACACGGTACCGATGATGATGCCAGCCACACCCGTCGCCACACCGATAGGCACCATGCTACGAGCGCCACTGATCATGCCCAGACCAAGATCGTGGAAGCCGCGTTTTATAGCACTGCCAAAACCCTCTGCGTTGCCAGATCCCAGGCGAAAAATAGACTTCAGCACATGCTGCGTCAGCACAATAAATATCATTGCAAGTGATGCCCAGAATGCCGACAAGGCCGGTGACAGGCGCTCAATCAGAATGCACCAGAGCAGAATAATGATAGGTAATAAATAATACAAGCCTGTTACCGCCACTTCTGAAGGTTTTGGTAACACCAATAGTGGTGAATTGGGATCATCCATTGTCAGATCATCGCGACGTGCACTGATGGCAACAAGAATCAGATAAAGCACGAAGAACACAGCCATGGCGCCATACACAGTCATGCCGGGAAATGCCACACTGATCCATCCCAGGCCGTAATACACAAAGGCCCCAAGCGCCACAAAGGCAAGAAAGCCAAACAGAAAACCGATAAGCTTTTGCATTAGCGTAATGTGCGTAGGCGGCTTATCAAGACCTTCAAGATCCAGCTTCAGGGCCTCCAGGTGAACAATATAAATCAGTGCTATATAGGAGATAAGCGCTGGTAGCAATGCATGCTTGATCACCTCCGGGTAGGAGATGCCGGTGAACTCGGCAATCAGAAACGCGGCAGCGCCCATGACAGGCGGTGTTAGCTGGCCGTTGGTGGAAGAAGCCACTTCCACCGCACCCGCCTTTTCAGCTGAGAAGCCGGTTCGCTTCATCAGAGGAATGGTAAACGTGCCGGTGGTTACCACATTGGCAATGGAGGAGCCAGAGTAGATACCGCTTAATGCCGAGGCCACTACAGCAGCTTTGGCAGGTCCGCCACGAAAATGTCCGAGTGTGCCAAACGCCATTTGAATAAAGTAGTTGCCCGCACCAGCCTGTTCCAACAATGCACCGAACAGGACAAACAGGAAAATCATCGATGAGGCGACACCCAGGGCCACACCAAATACGCCTTCACCCTGCATCCAGTAGTGCCACATGGCCTTACCGAAAGATGCACCTTTCCACTGCACGACATCGGGCAGGAACTGCGCGTCGCCAAAGAAAACATAGAACACGAACACTGCAGCAACAATCAGCATGGGCAAACCCAGCGATCGATAAACGGCGATGGCAAGAAAGACAAGTCCGAAAGCCGAGACCAGTATGTCACTGGTGGTCGGCAAACCCGCACGTAAAGCAATACTGTCTTTGAAAATAACCAGATACAGACAACAGCCAGCACCAGCAATAGCCAGGATCCAGTCGTAGGCAGGTACCCGATCGCGCGGGCTGCTTTTGAATAAAGGGTACGACAAACAGGCTATGGCAATGGCAAATGCCAAATGGATTACGCGAACTTCACTGCCGTTGAATATCAGATTGATGCCGTATTCGTCGGCGAGCCAGAAGGGTACGAATGATGAGACGTATAACTGGAAAGCGCTCCAGCTAAAGGCCAGAAACGCCAGAAAGAAACCAACATTACCCAGCGGTTTGCGAGCGCCCGTGTCAATAGCGGCGAAGTCGTCGACGCTACCGGGTGCGGACTCCTGCGGACTTGCGTGAGTGGAGCTTGCATTCATGGCAGAAGTCCTTGCGTGAAGCGTAGGGGGCTCGGGGTATGACGCGCTTAAATACGAACCGACATTCTTTCGTTCAGATGAACAAGCTGTGCGATGACATCAGATCACCGCACAGCTGTTAAACCCATTGATAAACCACGATAAACCACGATAAACCACGATAAACCAGGGTAAAAGATGCAGCAATTACATCCAGCCACGTTCCTTGTAATACTTCACAGCACCATCATGCAAAGGTGCAGACAGACCATCCTCGATCATCTCTTCTTCCTTCAAGTTGGCAAAAGCGGGGTGCAGCTTCCTGAAGTCTTCAAAGTTGTCGAATACCGCTTTAACCACAACATAAACAACCTCTTCAGACACAGCAGCAGAGGAGACAAACGTGGCGCCGACACCAAAGGTCATGTTGTCAACGTCCTGTCCCTTGTACATCCCGGCGGGAATTGAGGCCGTTCGATAGAAAGAATTTTCTCCAACCAGCTTGTCGATAACCGGACCTTGCACATCAACGAAGTCCACGTCACAGGTGTTGGACACTTCAGTGATAGCAGCGGCTGGATGACCAACGGTATAGATCATGACGTCGATCTTGTCGTCGCACAACGCCTGTGACATCTCTGAGCCCTTAAGCTCTGCAGCCACTGAGAAATCATCCATAGTCATGCCGTAGGCATCGATGACAACTTCTGCCGTTGCACGTACACCAGAACCTGCATTGCCGACGTTGACTCGCTTGCCTTTAAGGTCTTCAAAAGATTCAACACCACTACCGCCGCGTGCGATAACGGAAAAAGGCTCGGGGTGTACTGAAAATACCGCTCTCAGATCTTCGAATTTGCCCTGGTCTTCAAACTTGGATGTGCCGTTGTAGGCATGGTACTGCCAGTCAGACTGGGCAACGCCAAACTCAAGCTCGCCAGCCCGCACGGTATTGATGTTGTAAACCGAACCACCGGTTGATTCTGCAGAGCAGCGAATGCCGTGATCTTTGCGACCTTTGTTGACGAGACGGCAAATAGCACCGCCAGTGGGATAGTAGACTCCGGTGACGCCACCAGTGCCGATTGAGATAAATTGCTGTTGCGCCTGAGCGGATCCGGCAAACAGCGCCGCGCCGACCAGGCACGAGCTGAAAAGTAATGTGGTTTTCATAGGCAATACCTTTGTCTTGGGTTTACGGGCATACATGAGAAAAACGCTTACAGAGTCGACTGCGATGAGCAGCTTCTGACTTCGTGCAGACAATGTAACAAAAGTACCGCACGATCTCACTAATAACTTTGTGTTCAGAGCCTGAAGCCCTCTCGCGGCGCGTTTTGTTTCCTGTTCTTGACCTGTTCTCGGATCTGTTCTCGGATTTGTCCTCAGACCTGGTCAGTTGAGCTACCTTTGCGTTGCGTGGCAAGCCCTGCAAGAAACCAGCGCAGTACCTGATCGCCACATCGACGAAAATTGCGAGCAGAAGGTTTTCGGAACAAGGCATTGACTTCGCTCTTGCCCAATTTGCCACCACCTTGCACAATGAGAGCGTGTACGTCATCGGTTTTAAGCGACAGGGCAATGCGAATCTGCTTGAGCACCGCATTGTTGTCGATCACCGTAGCCACTTTATCGGACTGGGCAGACTGGGCTGACTGGGTTACCGGTTGGGCAGACTGGGCTGGCAGTTGGGTTGACGGTTGATCATCACGTACGCCTCGTAGCCTGATAATCAAGCCCGCCAGCATCGCTTGCAACGCCTCCGGTGGACAGGGCATATAACCATCTGCCCCCTCTTTGAGCCGCCAGGCTTGCACGTTACCTGTGTCGCCCTCGAAGGCTGAAAGTCTTAGTAGATCGATGACATCATCATCGTCGAGTGACAGAGCATAGCGAACGCGTCGATTTACATCATTACTATCCATAGCTACACAACTTATTGAAATCCATGCGGTTGTACACTGTCATTGATTTAGATGGCTGGTAATTGATGTAGATGGCTGGTAAAAGACTGGTAGAAGACTGGTAGAAAAACACAATGCCTTTAAATACTACTCCAACTTAGAAATGTTGCCTAACTAATTGTTATTGTTCTATTTAACCAATGAGGCAATCGTTACTTCGTTACAAAGCATTTAGATATGTGATGGTTGTCAACATTTTACTTGGTTTTTGTGCCTTGTATCACCGGTTTTTGTATGATGTTTGCTGCTAATCTTCATCTTTCTGAGCTTTATCGCCATGGAGTGGAATCAATTGGTCTGGTATTTTCTAACCGCCCTCAGCGGAATCGTTGTTGGCTACCTCGTCGGCACCAAAGCTGCACGAAAAGTGAAGCGACGTGCTGTCCAGCAAATGAATAAACAATCGCTGGAACTATTGGACGCCAAGTCTACTGCCAATCAGCTACAAGCCAACGCGGATGAAGGTCAGCGCAAAGACAGGCTTTTGAAGCTGACTCTTGCCAAGCTTCAGCAGGCCAATAAGCAGAGTGACTTCCTGCGCCAGCAGCAGGTGTCCAACGGTAAAAAACATTTTGTGGCAATCTCGCGTATGCGCCTGCGTGCTCTGGAAGCCCGAGAAACCGCCCGCAGAGCAGCCACAATCGCCAGAAAAGCCACACTACACCTTCAGCGTCTGGAGCAAGCATCACCAGTTACCCAGACCATCGAAGCGCCAGAGCCAAAATCTTACGGCAATAGCGATCCGGTCACCGTCAGCGTCGTTGATCAAGCCCATCTGGAAAGCAACACTAACTCCATTGCACAGGTTTCAAATCGTGATTCTGCACGACTGACCAAACTGCACAGCAGCAACGAAGCCAACGTACAATAAAGGGCTAGTTTACTGCCTGCGGTTACGTCAGGCAGAGCTTTATTGCACCGCAGATATCAAGTACTGCTCAAATAAGGAGATCCGAGAACGGCAAGGCGTTTTAAGAGCAGTGCCTTGGTGGTATTATCCGAGCTCATGAGAGCGAATTCACTGCAGATCGATCTACCCCCGGAAGAACGCCCTAGCCTGATTCCCTGGATCATTATTCTTGTCTGTGTGGCAATTTTATTGGTATTGCTAAGCCAGCTTGCCAGCCGCATCCCGCAATCGTTACAGCAACAGGCGCAGAGCCTGCTGGACAAGAGACAATATCCCGATATCGAGCTCACCGCTAATGGTCGGGATATCCAGATTACAGGTCGTATAGCCACTGGCACGCCAATCGCACCATTAATTAACCAGCTGGAACAGATAAACGGGGTCCGGCAGGTCAATGATGAGCTGCGAGTCTACGACCCGATGCTTGTGGCTGAAGCTTCGCAGGCCTTGTTTGGTGAAAAACTAGCGGCAGTGGACACCGGTTCGGTCGCCTTTCAGCCCGGTAGTATCAACTTCACGCCGGGAAGCAATAGTGCCCTGTCACAATTGCTATCACTGCTAAAGGAGCATCCCGGTAGTCGCGTACGGATAGAGGGACATACCGATAACACCGGACCTGACACCGTCAATTTGAGAGTCAGTCGAGATCGCGCATCGGCGGTAGCAAACTATCTCATGGCCAGAGGCATCCCCTCTGAGAGGCTTGTTGTTGCAGCTTATGGCTCTACCCAGCCTATTGCCAACAACGAAACTGAAAGCGGTCGATCTCAAAACCGCCGTATCGAGATTGTACCGGTCAATTAACGGATGAGCCCTACCATGCAGACAATGCCTGTCCACAAGACTATGCAAAAGCTTTTGAACAACGCGGAAAATAGAGCGTGATTTATCTTATCAGCCAAATGATTCTGGCACTGGCCGTTGCCGGTGTTCTTGGTATGGCGATCGGATGGTTGATCTTTCGCACGGCATCCAACCGCCAGACGCAAACTCTGAAAAATTTCATCGGCATGCTTAAAGGCAGATTGTCACAGTCTCAATCCGAAGTATCCATGCTCTCTGACGATTATGATGAGATGCAGCGCCAGTCTCATGATCAGATTAACGCACTGCGCGAAGAGAACAAGCAAATTCCCTCACTCACCAGCAATCTGGAAAAATCGCAATTACTCGTTCGCCAGATGATGCAAAGACACGAGGCCGAGGTACGTGATCTGACTAACGAAAACCAGACCTTGACGGCAAAGCTTGCAAGACTTGACGAGCGATCTCAAACCAAAAACCAGCTGGCCGCCGAACTGGACAAACGTCGTCGTTCAAGCGATGAAATAGCCGACACTCCCGACACCCCCGACACTCCCGACTCCTCTGTTTCGACAATCGTAAAACCCGCGCCAAACACTGAACATGACGAATTCAAGGCCAGCAAACCAGCGCTTTTCGCCGCCGCCGAATCAGATGCAGACCCTTTCGATCAGGTTATGGAAGTGGAGGACGATCTGCAACGCGAACTGGACATCAGTGCTGCGCAAAAAACGATGGTATTTGACGCAAGCGATTTGGACGCCACACTCCTGGTACCTATTGTTAATGAAGAAGATAAAAAATCAAGTACGATCGGATTGAGCAAACCGCCAGCATTAAAGTCTGTGCCACTGCCATCATCTACCAACAAACACGACGAACTGAACCTCGGAGCAGTCATGCTCAATGCGGACAGGATCGACATGTCGCTCGAGGAGTTCAGCGACCTGTCGCAAGATGCCGATGATCTTGACAATCTGATCGAACTGGACGACATCGGAGATTTCAACGACACCCTGGTAACAAGCAGTAACCCGTCATCTAATAATACCGATGAGCTGGAACTGGATGGTAGCGGCGACAATTCATCACTTTTTGGTCACGTTAGCCAGCACGATGATCTGCAGCAGATTTTCGGCATTGGCCCACTTACAGAAAAAGCCCTTAACGAGCTCGGTATTACCAGCTACTCACAACTTGCAGATCTCAAACAACATCAGATTCAGCATATCGCTGATGCGCTGGAAATTGGCACGGGTCGCATCGTACGCGATAACTGGGTGGGTAATGCCCGTCGGCAACTGGAGGACGTACTGGAGCAGCTTTAAAATTGAATAACCGTCAGCTACGGTTATACAGGCTGTGACTCCACTGGCAAGTGGGCTAATTGTCGCCAGCGTCACTGGCTCGGCAATTGCACAATTTCCCATCATTATCTTTAAGGCACACAGCAACGACCTTGCGCGCGATTAACTCCCCAGCCAGTAGACGCTGCTGCATTGAGCCATACCACATGCCACCACAGATTTATCTTTGGCGGGTTCTTATAGTGCTTGTGCTGGTGTCATGGTGCAGTGGTGAGGTATTCGCCACCGACGACACAGAGTCGAACATCTCAAACGATACGCAGTCGCTGGACGGTATCGTATTTGATGACTGCTCGATAGGAAAAACCGGCATGCAGTTGCAGGCACTGTGTACAACGCTTGCAGTACCTCTGGATCCTGATGACGTATCGTCAGGTGTTCAACAGCTTTCAATAGCACGTATTCCCTCACGACGACGTTCAGGTCATTCAGATGCGTTGACACTCCTGGCAGGCGGACCTGGGCAGTCTGCTATCGAGTCCTTCCCCTCTATTTCACCGGCCTTTCGACACATCATGCGCGATCGTGATGTGATTCTGATTGACCAACGAGGTACAGGTGAATCAAATTCTCTGGACTGCCCTGAAGACACAGCCTCTGCCAATCTGGATACTGGCATGGATAGCTCTGGCGATTTGCTAGAGCTAACAAAAAGTTCTAACGAGTGCCTGCAATCACTCACCGTTGATCCGCGCTTTTTCACCACCTCCGTTGCCGTGCAGGACCTTGAACAGGTGCGTCAGCAACTAGGCATCAGCCAGTGGAATTTATATGGTATCTCTTACGGAACACGGGTAGCCATGCACTACATGCGCCGCTACCCGGATTCTGTCAGAAGTGTAGTGCTTGATGCTGTCGTACCTCCTCAGCTCTCTTTGGGACCTGACATTGCACGACTTGCGCAGCAGTCTCTGGAGTACATCTTTGCGCGCTGTGAGAAAAATTCGGGATGCAACGACGCATTTGGAAACCTGACAGCCCCTACTCTGGCTTTGATTGATGAACTTGAAAACAGGCCGCGCACTATAACTTATGAAGATCTCACAACCGGGAAATTGATTACAAGTGAATTCACCCACGAACAACTGGCAGCAACGCTGCGCTTGATGAGCTATAGCTCGCAGAGCGCGGCCATCCTGCCCTCAATGCTGCATGAGGCCATAGAGAACGGTAATCTAGCACCACTGGCACGCCAATCTGATATGCAAAGCACTATGCTTGGCAGTTCTCTATCAGCCGGTATGCACCATGCAGTAGTGTGCACCGAAGACGTACCCTACTTCGACACCGAAGCCAAACGCCCCCTCGGCACTAGCTATATGGGCAGTGATGTTCTGCGCACAATTGAAGCGACGTGCAAACCCTGGCCTGCCGGTGTTATTGATGATGACTTTAAAAAGGCACTCGTATCAGACAAGCCAGCGTTGATTCTGTCTGGTGAAGCAGATCCGATTACACCGCCTGAATATGGCGAGCTTATAGCGAAAACCCTGCCTAATTCCCGACACATTGTTAACGAGGCGCAAGGGCATATGCAGGCAGCGCTTGGTTGTATGCCAGTGTTGCTGGCAAGGTTTATTGACAGTACCGAGGCGACAACCCTGGATACCGAATGCCTTGAACGACTCAGGCCTTTGCCATTTTTCATCGATGCCAATGGGCCATTGCCATGATAGAGGTAAACAAGCTGTGTAAAAGCTTCAAACGGCCCGGCAAGGCGCGCAAGGCAAGCAACATCACAGCCGTTGACGGCGTCAGTTTTCATGCAGCCGATGGTGCTATCACAGGATTGCTAGGTCCGAATGGCGCCGGCAAATCTACAACCTTGCGCATGCTGGCAACACTGGTAAGCCCCGATAGCGGCACGGCAAGCATTGATGGCGCAAGTGTTGCGGATGATGTACTCGCGGTACGTCGGCAATTAGGCTTCATGCCACATAACGCCGGCATTTATCCGCGTCTGAGTGCGCGCGAAAACATTCACTACTACGCACGTCTGTGTGGTCTTTCCAAAGCACAGGCGCAGGTGCGTGTCGGGCAACTGATAGAGCAGCTTGACATGACAAGCTTTGCTGATAGACGAGCTGCCGGATTCTCTCAAGGGCAAAAAACCAAAGTTGCGCTGGGCCGTGCGCTGGTGCATAAACCGCAGACCATCATGCTTGATGAACCCACCAACGGTCTTGATGTCATGGCCACCAGAGGGCTTCGTGAAATTATTCGCCAATTAGCGGCAGATGGACACTGCATTTTGTTTTCCAGCCACATCATGCAAGAGGTGGCAGTGCTATGCAACCATATCGCCATTATCGCTGCCGGCAAAATTGCCCTGGAAGATACGCCAGCTGGCATTCTTGAACGCACTGGCGAGAAGGATCTCGAAGATGCCTTTGTCAAAGTAACCCGTGCGCCGGGAGCACCTGAAGATGATTTGCCTGAGAATGGTTCATGAGTATTTTCATAGTTATGATCAAGGAGATCATAGACAATCTGCGTGATCGACAGACTTTATTTTATGCCCTGCTGTTTGGCCCTGTATTGCTGCCATTGCTTTTAGGAGGATTACTGGTAGCAAGCTTCAAGCAACTGTCCATCGACTATGACGAGATACATACCCTTAGCGTGGCAAACGCATCGGCAGCACCCAACCTTGTTGAATTTCTGTATAGCAATAATATCGATGTTATCGATGCACCTGAAGATATTGAACATAGTGTGCGCTATGCAGATACATCAATAGTGCTGGAGGTGCCTGAGGATTTTTCTCAATCCTTACGCGCCGGAACGCCAGCTCCATTAATACTGCATGTCAATAGCGCTGACAGAGCATCAACAAAAGATGCCAGACGCATTACGGCTATTCTCAGCTTATACGAGCAATCACTCAACATTTTACGCCTGCAGCATAGAGGCATTGACCCGGCAACGTTCAATAGCTTTCGGATCACCGAAAACGATGTTTCAAGCGATGGTTCTACAGGTCAGATGCTCGCCTCCATTCTGCCTTTCCTATTCATCATGTCGATGGTGATGGGGGGATACTACCTGGCGATTGATACCACCGCCGGTGAGCGCGAACGACAATCCCTGGAGCCATTGCTGAGTTTGCCGCTATCACGCACAGCGCTGGTGTTTGGCAAGTACGGAGCCACTTTGTGCTTTGTCACCTTGTCCAGCTTACTGACAGCCATCAGCGTGTATAGCCTGTTCCGTCTATTTCCAATAGAGCTACTCAATGGTCAGATACAGTTCGACGGCTTCACCATTAGCCGCGCCTTTGTACTAGCCAGTCCACTATTGTTTTTTATCTCCGCGCTATTGATAACCGTATCAGCCATTACGCGCAGCACCAAGGAGGCACAAACCTACCTTGGGCTTATGATGATAATTCCAATGGCACCATTTTTTGTCCTGCAATTTCTCAACGTACGCTCATCCACCAGCACCATGCCCTTCCCCATGCTAAGCCAATACCAGCTTCTGGAAAGTGCGGTGCTAGGCAATACAGTTCCCTGGCAACATATAGCGCTGTCAACGACCGGCACTCTGTTGGGTACAGCATTGCTACTGAGTCTGGCAAGCTATTTATATCGAGGCGAGAGAATTCTCAGCTAGTTTTCTGTGATTCGCTTGTCTGTGCTGCGCAAATGGCATCGGCAATTTTAGCCCGCTGAATTTTACCGGATGGCCCCTTCGGCAGCTCTTGCAGAAAATGGATTGTGTCCGGACACTTGAACTTACCTACACGGTGTTCACATGCTGCAATAAGATCAGCCTCTTGCAATGCAGATGAAACTTTCAGCACGACAGCAGCCTCCACCCGCTGGCCAAAATTTTCGCATACACAAGCAAACGCTGCAGCCTCGACAACATCGGGATGTTGATAGAGCGCATCATCAATTTCCCGCGGCGCTATGTTCTCACCACCTTTAATAATCAACTCTTTAAGACGTCCTGTTATAAATACATAACCCTGCTCATCCTTGCGGCCAAGATCCCCGGTACGTAACCAGCCGTCGTTCACCAGCGCCTCTGAGGTGGCTTGTGCGTTTCTGAAATACCGCTGCATAACGTTAGGACCGCGTACCAAAACTTCGCCCTCCACCCCCGCCAGTACAGGCTGCAACTGCGCATCGGCAATGATCACCTCATCGCCCACCGGTACACCGGGGGATCCGAGTTTTCGTACCAACGGTGGCAAGGGGTTGGTCAGAATCTGTGCTGCGGTTTCGGTCAACCCCATGGTCTCGATCACAGGCATACCAAAGCGTTTCTCGAACGCTGCGTGGACATCGGGTGACAAGGGTGCCGAGGCTGAGCGTCCGAAGCGTACGTGCGCTCTGGCAGCTGAGGTGTTAGTAGTGTTGGCTTTGGTTTCAGCTGTGGTGTCACTGGTTGCATCGCGTAGCAAGTAGGCAATCTGGGTAGGCACCACACTGAACCAGCTACATTGATGGTTATCAATCAGTTGCCAGAACACGCTGGTGGAAAAGCGTGCTGGCAAGACGAGTGATCCACCCGATACCAGTGGACCCAGCAAGGTCACACATAGTCCATTGATATGATAAAGCGGTAGCACGCACAGTGCTCTGTCACGGCGCTCAAGCTTATGGCCCATGGCAACATTTCGCCCACCGGCGATAACGTTAGCGTGGCTCAGAGTCACCCCTTTCGGCCTGCCGGTAGTGCCGCTGGTATACATGAGAAGCGCATCATCACCCGCGCTCGCAGCACCAGGCAGGCCCTTGCCCGGCTCACTGGCCCAATCCAGAACCGATGTGTATTCAATCGATACGATGGGCGGCTCTATTGCGCCTTGCTGAACAAAAGCATCACTGTGCAGCGCGCTACTGATCAACGCCGAGACATCGTCTTGCGTCAAGACAAGCACTGTTTGTGAATGTGAAAGCACATAAGCAATAACATCGCGGCCTGCAACCAGATTGATAGCCACCGCACGATAACCGCCATACATGATGCCCAGCACAACCGCTGCACAGCATGGCCCATTGGTAAATGCATAAGCGACACTTTGGCCACGAGCCACGCCCTGGCTGGAGATGTATGCAGCCACAGCAGACGTCTGTTGCTGCAATTGCTGAAAGCTTAGTGAATAGTTACCGTCAGGATCGACAAGAAACAATTGCCTTGCATAATCACGGGATTGTTGATCTATCAGATCGGAGACCGACTCCGTTGTAGCAAGCTTATCCAAAGAGCTACTTTCCCGCCACTTGCCAGTAGTCTTCGAATATCTCTTCAAGTGAGGGTTCGGTGTTCTCTATGGGGCGCACCACGCGGGTGATGTTCATGAAGTGGCGATAGTGAAGGTTGCTATCGATTGAATTACCACCCCAGCTACCACAGCCCATCGATAAGGAAAACGGCAAGCCGTTATCGAACGATCCACCGGTTGCAAAACAATGAGCCTGATTAACGATAACCCGACAGGTGGGCAATAGCGCACCCAGTAGTCTGGCGCGATCATCATCTTCGCTATGCAAACCCACGGAGTGACCTGCACCTTGAAAGGTCAGTACTTGTAAAGCTAGTTTCACCGCAGCATCAAAGTCATCAGCCACATAAAGGGTTAGCGCAAGCGATAGTTTTTCTCCAGACTCCGGCGCATGGCTACCTATCTCATCACTGGGCAGCACCACAAACCTTGCCAACTGCGCATCGGCCACGCTGATACCCGCTACATCGAGAAAAACATTGATGTCTTTGGCAATCATGTGTCGGTTCAAATGCCCGCCTTCAAACAAGGTTGTTTTGACTTTATTAGCATCATCATTGTCCAGATATCGTCCACCCTGCGTGTGCAGTGCAGCTAAAAAATCATCCAGCACAGAGCGTACAACAATCAGTACATTTTCCGACGAGCAGGATGTGGCGTTATCAAAAGTTTTTGATGCAGCAATTTTTCTGGCAGCCTCGGCAAGGTCAGCCGTTTCATCAACAATGACGGTGGCGTTGCCTGCACCCACACCAATCGCCGGTGTGCCCGACTCGTACGCACGGCGCACATTATCCTGACTACCAGTAACGATAATCAAGTCTACCGCCTCCATCAGGCGCTGGGTTTTTACCTTGGAAGAAGGCGCAGGCACCATTTGCACCAGATGGCGATCTATCCCCAGCTTGTCAAACTCAGCATGAATGCCTGCCAGTAACGAGGCACACACATCTACCCCTTTAGGTGATGGTGAAAGAATAATGGCATTACCACACTTCAATGCGTTGATGATGTTATTGGCAGGTGTTGCCGCAGGATTGGTTGAAGGCACGACCGCACCCACCACACCGATAGGGCGTGCAATTTGCGTAATGCCGGATGCGGTGTCATCACTGATAACACCGGTGGTTTTAACATCACGAATATCCCGTAGCAAACCCAGCGTCTTGCGATGGTTCTTGATCATTTTGTCAGAGGCGTTACCCAGTGCCGTCTGCTCTACCGCTTGCTCTGATAAAGCCTTATTGCGCGCAGGCTCCATGATGGCCCAGGCTGCAGCCAGAGCCGCCATATCAAAACGGCGCTGATCTGCATCGGCGGCAAAGCGACGCTGCGCTGCGCGCGCACGCGCAACCAGTTCATCTACCAGAGAAACATCATCCACTGTTTTTTCCACTGTATTTTCCGCGTGCACCGGGTCTTCCTTATTTAAGATCAGCAAGCAGCTCAGTCAGAGTCTCCTGACGGGCAGCCCACATCTCTTGCACCTCTTCACGGCTCATGATTCTCATGGGAGAACCACCCGCTGCCATCTGCCTGGATACACGGTCGCTGGCGAACATGGCAGGCACTTTTTCTGCCAAGGTTGCGATGATGGCAGGATCGGTATCCTTCGGCACCATGACGCCACGAAAATTAACCGATGCATTATCCACCTCAAAGCCTGCTTCCATCATGGTAGGAACATCTGGCAAGAATTCTTCCGAACGTTCAACATCTGCCACGGCCAGTATTTTTACATTACCTGCCTCACGTGCGCGATACGCATCAGACAGATTGTTAATGCCAGCCACAACATCACCGCCAATAACCGCTTTCATGGCAGCCGAACCACCACCCTTGGTAGGAATATAGGCAAGTTTGGTATCAGTTGCTTTCTGGATTTGCAGGGCCGCTATATGATGTCCAACAAACAGGCCTGCACCAGATACTGTCACTTTACCCGGGTTCTCTTTGGCAAATCCGATGAGCTCTTCAATAGTGTTGTACGGGCTGTCTACACCGACAACGACCACCGCCGGATCTGCGCCCCAGTTGGCTATGGGCTCAAAACTATCGGCACTGTATTTCACACCACCCTCGATAGACTGGGCGATAAAATGCGGGATATTGTAAGCCGCCATGGTATAGCCATCGTTGTCGGCTTCACTGGCAAACCAGTTCCAGCCAACACGGCCACCAGCACCAGGCTTGTTAATGATAACCATAGGCTGACCCAGAAATTCCTCGCCCCCGGACATCATGGTGACAATACGCGCTTGAAAATCTGTTGCTCCACCAGCGCCATAAGAGACCATCATTGAGATGGGTCTGTCAGGAAACTCCTCCGCCTGCGCCTGCGCCGAAATCGAGGTAAATGCAGCAGCCGCTGCCAGCAATGTGAGTGAAATCAGGTGTTTTTTCATTGGTTTGTTCATTGTATATTCCAGTGTGGTGAATCTTGTATTTTCTATCGTGGTGGTATTGCTATGCATCTTGTGCATGGTGGTAAATTTTTAAAATTATTATAAAAACAACCCTCTTGGGGTTTGTACTTTAAGTAACAGGCTGAACAGACAATATATGACCACCATGAATAGCGTGGTCACAATGAGACGTTTCTTCCAGATTTTTAATTCTTTATGCGATGCAGGGTCGTACAAACTATAAACACCCAGAAACGCACACCATGACGCCAGATAAAAACCGAAATATTTGGCAGCGAACAGCGCAAACACGCTAATGATCAGCAGCCCAGGCAACACATTGCGCACCACCTGTAGCGTCAGGCCATCGCCGATTCTGGCCATTCCCAGAAGAGCTCTCACAAAATTCCAGATTGCCAGCAACAACATGACACTGGCAATAAAACGTGGAAATAGAAAGGCATCCGCAGGCTCTCGGATGAAACTCAGATAGGTTACGCTCAATGCCAGAGCAAGAATGATAGTGGCAGGTATCAGGTGCTGCATTCGGGTTTTGCTGGCTGAGCGTGCTGAGCTTGCTGTGCTGGCTGTGCTGGCTGTGCTGGCTGTGTTACTCACTCAGAAGCTCCTTGCATATCAGGAGCTTTTTGCAGACCGGCCTTACGCGTACTGATAAAGCTATACGCTATTGAGGCAACAACCAGTGCGACAAGAAAAAGATTCAACGTACCGCTCAGGAAGTACACCATTGCACCGTCCATGGCGTTGGCGATCATGCTCCCCTGAATAAAATTAGCCTCTGCGATGGGTCCGAGTATCAAGCCCAGTACCAAAGGTGCCGCAGAGAAGCCGACTTTTTCCAGCAGATACATGCTGATGCCAAGAATAAGCATCACATACACATCTCCCATACTCTGCTGCACAGAGTACGAACCAAATACTGCAAGCACCATCACAGCTGCAGCCATTATCGGCGGTGGTACATGCGCCACTCTGGCAGCGTGTCGTGCCACCCAGATACCAAAAATCACCATCAGCACTTGCCCGATCAGCATGGAATTGATAAACGTCCAGGCGACATCCGGATAATTGTCAAACAGATCTGAGCCGGGAAATATGCCGTGAATCAGCAATCCACCCAGCAACACAGCAGCAGTGGGGCTTCCGGGAATAGACAGTGTCAGAAGCGGTACCAGCGATGGTCCTACCATGGCATTATTGGCAGATTCGGCAGCAATAACACCCGCCGGATTGCCTTTTCCGAACGAGGCTTTGTCCTTCGAAAATTTACGTGTCTGATCATACGCCAGTAAACCGGCTATCTGCCCACCTACGCCCGGGATGAGACCAATAACAGAACCGACAACGGTACCGACGGACAAGGCTTTTATATTAGTCAGCAATAATTTCAACGACGCTAATAAGGATTGCGACTCGACTTGAACCGTGTTGATCTTGTGCTCTACCCGACCCTTGGCGAGCATCTCAATAACCTGTGGTATGGCAAATATACCAATAAGTGCAGTGATGATATTGACACCACCCGTTAAAGAGTCATGAAAAATAAACCGCTGCGCACCCTGAATATCGTCGTAACCAATCATCGACAACCATAGGCCCAGACAACCTGACAGCAGGCCTTTGACAAACGAGCGAGAGTCCAGAGAGCCGATAACAGTCACCCCCAGTATGGCCATCCAGAACAGATGGGAGGGACCGAAGGCAAGCGCCCATTGTGCAAGAATGGGAGTCAGGAAAATCAATAACAGGACGCCGACAATACCACCAACGCCTGAGGCCAGAAACGACACATGCAAAGCCTCAGTACCGCGCCCCTGCCTCGCCAACTCATGACCATCCAGCGCTGTGGCAATGTTTGCCGGTGCGCCGGGAATGCGTAACAATATAGCGCTGACGGCACCACCAGCAACCGTTGCGGTATAGGCCGCACCCAACAGAATAAGACCCTGCGTGGCTTCAAGCTGGAACGTAAAAGGAATAAGCAAAGCCACTGCCATCGTTGGCGACAGCCCAGGTGTAGCCCCAAGGATAAGCCCGCCTATGGTTCCGCCTAGCAACAGCATGAAAGCGACGGGTTCAAACACCCCGCCAAAGTATTGTAGAAATTCCATGCATTTCTATCCTAAAGTCGAGGACTACAATACCGGATGAAGAACATTTTGCAAATAGTTACTTGCTGCTGCCGATATATTTCACCACGCGGCGTCGTAACCAGAACACTCATTTGGGACTTCCGCAGGAGTGTCATTACGACTGAGCCGTGTTCGGCCAGACCAGTCGACAGCGCGCTGTTTAAGCTTTAAGGGCGGGCCGATAACTTATAGAATATGAAAGTGCTGGTTTTCAGGTAATCGATACCGAAAGAAAATTCTTTCGTTGTTACTCCCGATAGGATTCTTGGCTCAGCCCAGCTTACATCTACCACTGTTGCCAACGATGCAAGAAGCTGAGCAGACCGCCGATCAGAATTAGTCAAGAGCATAAGCAGATATGGATGCCAATTTTTTATAAGAAGAAGTCTCGATTGTCAACGATAATCTGCGTCTTGCAGGAACACTGTGCTCACCAGCAAATCATGAAGCAAATATTTCTATCTTGATGGTAGCTGGAAGTGGCAAGAGTGAAAACCCATCAGGCTTCTGTTTTAAAGAACATGTCATCGTGTCTGAAAGTGCTATCCGGAGTCTGCTATCTGCGTTCTGCTATTTAGAACCAAGCCTTTACCGATCTATATAGTTTCCCTGAAAACCACTAAACACAGACCTTCACACCTCTGGTCCAGCACCCTGCAAACTCGCGCGAGTCTGACTAGCCAATGCAAACAACGCCAGATCATAATCCATAGAATCACCACACCACGACCACGGCTCAGCCTC
>ENA-ORXR01000221-ORXR01000221.1-marine-metagenome-genome-assembly--contig:-NODE-221-length-87436-cov-19.559656_pt1 | contig 87436 bp, 62 predicted proteins | sample MGYA00237866_ERZ511479 | MGnify/ENA metagenome assembly ERZ511479
CTACTGATATAACAGGTACATCTGGGGTTGCCAACTGGTCTTCTATCGTAAACGGTGATGAATCCTCTGAGGTACATGATGGACTCGTTGTACTTCCTGAGGTTACCGTATATGAGGTTGCAAAACTGTAACCGCTTATCAAGCCACTGCCATCCACACTTAAGGCGGCATCGCTAAAGGTATAGGTATTACCAGTTACGTAGTTCGTAATGGTAGCACTTCCTGGTGACGAACATGTTGGTGCCACTACGGATATTGTTGGTGCATCTGGCGTTGCCAATTGATCCAATACCGTAAATGCTGCTGATGGTGCTGAGGTACACACTGGACTTGTTGTGCTTCCTGAGGTTACCGTATAAGAGGTACCATATGTAAAGCCTGCTATCTCGCCCAATACGTTTACACTTACTGCGGCATCGCTGAAAGTATAAGTATTGCCCGATACATAATTGGTAATCGTTGCGCTTCCTGCATCTTCACATGTTGGTGCCACTACTGATATAACAGGTACATCTGGGGTTGCCAACTGGTCTTCTATCGTAAACGGTGATGAATCCTCTGAGGTACATAAAGGTATTGTCGTATTTCCAGATACCATTGTATATTCTGTTCCAAAAATAAAACCACTAATAACTCCACTGCCATCAACTGTTAACCCTGATGGATTAGAAGTATATGTATTTCCAGAAGTAAAATTACTTATAGTAGCAGTTCCGGTAGTCGAACATGTTGGTTCTTCAACTACAATAGTCGGTGTATCTGCACGGTCTAAAATGGTATACGGAATTGTTACAGCATCTGTTCTACAACCTGTAACTGTATTTTCTACAGTTGCATATAAATTACCAGTTCCTGCAGGAAACAACTCTGTGGATGTCCAAATACCACTTGTATTTGGCAAGTTTGCAGGATTAGTCAGTGCTGCATTTTTCCAAATTTTAATAGTTTCATCGCTGGTAAGAGTGTTTCCAAATGTAATAGACAAATACTCATCAGCACAAATATTAAGTTCACTAGAATCTATAAATGGTTGGGCAATATAACTTACTGTAACATCAACTGTGTCTATAGACGTACAACCTCCCGGTCGTGTAATTTCGACTTGATATGAAAAAGTTGTAACTGCGGTCAAACTTGCTCCTGTGTAAACAAAGTTTGGCTGCGCTGTAGTGGTATTATCAAGATAAGCTAAATCATCTGTTGGTGTTAACCCTGTCCAAACATATGTGTAATCTGGATTATTTTCAGAACCCAATTCAACACTGTTACCATCGTAAGCTTCACATACAGATACATTGGATCCCGCTACTCCTGTTAAAACACTAGGAGACCCCATACTTACACTTGCAGGTAAACAAATACAAGGATTCTCATCCACTCGCATAACCAATAAAATATTACACGCTTGATCTGGAGATGCTGTAAACTGTATAGTTTCTGTAACCGAACCTCCTGCAGGTATTGTTGAATTGATAATATGACTTCCTAATTCTAAATCCCCTGCATCATAAACACCGTCCATATTAACATCGTAATATGCACCAAGCGTAGCTGGAGCGGTTACTGCAACGTCTGAAGTATTATCAATTGTAAAATCTGCTGAAATCAATTCATCTAAAACAGTTACATTTGATACTGCTGAATCAAAATTGACATTTACAGCTGCTTTTTTAATGTCCAAATCTTCATTAGATGTACCTGTAGCAATTAAATTACTTCCACAAGATGTTCCTCCACAACTTACACCAGCACTATCCACAATATATGATATATAACCAACTGATGCATTCTCTTCGCAGTACCCTGCATCAGGTATGATGTCAAATTCAAATTCAGTCTGGTCTTGATCTCCCAAACCAGACGGGTATTTAATAATTAATTCATTAGGAGTTGAACTTGATAGTGTTACAGCATTTGCGCCAAGATTTGCAAACGTACCACTTACATAAGTAACACCAATAGGCAGAACAACCTTTCCAAAATCAAAATCTCCAGTTGTAGCACCAGGATTAGTTGGCAATTCGGAGATGGTTGTAAAAATATTAATTTTTTCTTGAGATGTACAACCATCAATATGTGCTCCGTCAGGATTTGCAAAATCTGGTAATGAAATAGTTGATAAAGCATCATAAGTTGCTGCCAAACCTGTAATTTGAACACCATTTGACACAGACTTACTTCCATTTCCTACAGTTGGCTCACCACAAGGAATATCACCTGAAGCAGTAAAGGAAAGCGGTGAATTAGAGACATAATCACAAGTTGTTTCTAATCTATATCTAACAATAACTTTTCTATCATCAACTGATGGACCTACCGCTCCAGTACCTGGAATACCACCATAGGTAGGCGTCATTGCAGAATGTATAATCGGCGTTACATAGGTATCAGAACCGGAGATAGTAGGCGTTAATGGTTCCCAAGTTCCCGTGTTAGCTGGATATTGAGCTTCAACACTATTTATAATCACTGCACCGGTACCATTAAATAATGTTAATAATGATTCTGGATTTACTGTTGTAGCGACCTGAGCACTACTATATTCAATATTATAAACAAATTCGCTACACATAGGTATAGAACTTGTTGGCTGAGGCCCCACAATGGCTTGTTGCAATTGCCCAGATGCTGGTTGCAGTGTTAATTGTACTGTGTTATCATAACAAAGAGAAGTGGTATCGCTATAATCTGATGGGTATGCATCACAATTCCACCCTAAACTAAAATCCATCGGAATATCATTACAACTATCATAAGTTGTTCTAATTCTAATATCTTTTGTATCCCCTGCATCTAGATTCCCTATTTCAACATAAGTATCGCCAGCAATTTGAACCATATTTAAAGGTAATGATCCACCTGATGTAATATTGTCCGCTCCTACGACTGTAATATTGGGAGTTGCTGGAACTTTTATCCAGTTAAAATCTACATCACCAGTCGAAGAACTATTATTAACGACTCTAAGATCAAAATTAGCTTCGGGACCAAAACCAACGACTATCGCACTCGATAAAGGCTGTAGAATATAAGAAGGTTTTGTATAGCTTATTCTTGATGATGGTGTTCTTGTTAATAGTTGGTCTGGCAAAGGCGTTTCTGTATATGCCATATGCTGTACAATACTTGTGGACGTAATTTCAGGAAAAGGTGCGCCTTCAGATGCATTTTTTAGTTCACAACTCCCTTTAACCCTAATATACATTCTATAACTTACACTAGAAGTTTGATTTTGATCTCTATAGCCTCCAGCCCTGTTTGGTGTAATTGTATAAGTATTATCTGGAGCCGTTCCTAATGCAGGAGATATATCTAAGGCTCCTGCACTTAGGTAAAAATTACCTTGATTATTCCATTGCCTAATATCAATAATTGACAATCCGTCAGGAATAACTATTGTTGTAGACTGTATCATTGTAGTCGGCCTGTATTCGCCAGGATGTAAATGAGGCGAATTGGATCTTGTATAATCATTTATAATTGATACTTCAGGAGTTTCGCAATATTTAAATGTTGCGTTTGCCCTTCCGTAAGCTAAATTATTAGGTCTTAAGTAAGCTATTTGATCTCCCCAATCAAAACAACTAATTCTCTCATTAGCGACACCGTCATTATCATTATCATTTGCTACACCACTTGTTGTACCTGTTAAGGTTTCATCAATGTAATATCGCCCTCTAAATCCAGATAAAATATGGTATCCAAAATTCGTATATGTATTTGTAGTGAATCTATATTTAAAATTTACTTCAAAAGTATCTTGGTCTTCAATTAAACCACTTACAATTGGATCTGCAAGTGCACTTGACAAATCATAATCCAAAGTATGACTATTACCACTTGAGGTTATGACTGGAGCAGTTACAGGGAGCTCTAAAGTAGTTCCACCACCAAATTTATTAATTATAATGGTACCAGAAACAAACTCTATATCGTCTGCGCCGGAGGTTGTACCATCTGTAGTATAATTTTGTATAAAATGTAAATTATCAGATGATAAGTTAGACATAAATCCAGAAGTTTCTACTAACATTTCGTCTCCTGCCAAGTATTTATCCAACTCGTATACGGGAGATCCATCTGGATTCGTATCGTTTAAATTTACTTTTGCAGTCATATTATTATCTGTCCAACCTGCCGTTATCCTGTACGCGTCCAAACCTGTAATATTCGGACCAGCACAAGGCGTATTACATGAGTGTTCTACAATAGGCTCAAAACTACCACAATGAATATCCCTTTCTAAAACTATATTTCCTCCTGGAGCATCATACAATTTTAAATTAGTTTCATATGAAATGTTAATCGTATTATTTACGCCTCCTAGCTCTAATTCCGTACAATTCATAATTAACGGAAAACGAGCAAAAAAGTCGGCAAAATCCCTAATTACAAACCCACTCCTCAAATTGCTTGTAGAAAATGTAATAATATTGGTACCTGCACCAGCAGTACCAGGAGTATATGCACCATTAGTTTGATTAAACTCTGGGGGTGCACCAGAAGTTAAATCAACACCCCTCGGAACCTCTATAGAAACGGTTAATTCATTATCCGGATTATTATTTAACATAGCATGGTTGTTATGCGAAAAATTCGAATATAAATAAGGTCTTAAGGCCACCTCGAAAGGTACGTTTTCAATAATATCAGTATCTTGCTCAAGAACGGTTCCATTAAGATAATCTCTAATAAAATTATTATAACCTAAATCTACCCCTTCTGTAGGCCTTGCTGAATCACATTGATCTTTTGTTAATGCATCAATAAAAATATGTTCCCAATTCATGTAATCAAACCTACCCGTACCACAATTATTATCTCGAGGTAGTGCCTCATAATCGAACTCAATAACGAAGGAAGCACCTGGAGCAAGATCATCGAAAAAACTATCGCCATCAAAATCTTCTAAACCTCCTACACCGTCAATATCTGTTGTACTTAAATTTGGAAATAAAGCATATGTAGAAGTACCTGATGCGCTCCCACCTAAATTAGTAGTCCAATCTTCAGGAGTAAAAGGTATTTGTGTAACGCCATCTCCTAATGAAAAATTACTATATGACCTAACATTAAATCTTCCCGTTCCCCAATGTGGGTTATTATTATAAGTTGTTGTACCAGATTGACTATTCGAACCTAATCCAACATTTACTAAAATATCTTTAGCAAATCCAGCAGGATTAGTCGCTGTATTTGTAATCCTTAATCTCATTCGGTTTATTCCTGATATATTTACGCTTCTTTGTAAAACATCAATATCCAACTCCGGACTATTAGCACCGAACAAAACATTACCTTCAGCCAATTGAGATGATTGACAGGTCCACTCCACTCTATGTTGAATACCAGTATCCACACAATCAGTTAACCTAAAACTTTCTTCAAAAACTAAAGACTCGCCGCCTTCAAAAACACCATCACCATCTTCAAAAGAACCATTCCCACTACTATAGTTAGGATCTGTTGTTAAATTAACTATATAAGTATTCGTTGTTACTCCAGAACCATCCGTACTTGAGGTAGATGGCGTAATTATGTTACCTCCATATGAAAAAGAGTATGCGTTAACACTACCCCCTAATATAATGGTATGGATTACTTCCTCAACGCCTGCGTTACCACCATTTATATCTGTAACATTACGCGTATGAACATTACTTCCAACAATCCCGTTAACAGGAGTTATTGATGTAACAGATAGTGAAGCTGCTAATAAATCGTAATTTGCTAATAAGGGATTAATATCTGTAGCTGTTTGGATTCCAGGAAAACCCGTTTTTACATAAGTAATTTCAGCGTTGTCCTTGAAGGTATTCCCATTCTCTTTAAAAGTAACTGCATTACAATCAGCCGTTCTTTCAAAAGAAAAATTAACAAAATCTCCAGCAGCCCATAAATCTGTTTCAACACCATTATTAAAAATAGAAAATATAGGTGCATTTAAATTACTAATATCATCCTCAGCTAAAACATAAGTCCCACCACCAGAATTATTATCAGTAAGCACAAAAGATGAAGCCGTATAAAATACTCCAGGGGGTAATTGAACTTTAACCCTAACAGAATGTAATTGCTGTGGGGCTCCTTTTAAGGATTGAACTGAAATTTCGTTTGATGTTCCAGTTGGGCTTAGCGCTAAAACATTATTTTGCTGACCGCTTACATAAACCAATCTTACATCTCCGTTATTATTAGAAGAACCACCTGCACCAAATTGAGCAAATACAGAAGTAAGACTAAACATAAAAAAAGCAAAAAACAAAAGAAAGTTTCTTATTTCTTTTATGTTTACCTTATCAAACTTTAAGTATTGTAATTTTAATTTCATAAATACTATATATTAATAATTGTTATTTAAAGGTTGTAATCTTTATATTTTACAAAACCCTTTTAATAAAAAAATGGTTCTATATTTTTGCACAAATGTAAAGTTGTATTGTACATTTAAATATCTCAAAAACAACAAAGATTAGCTCAAAACAGACATTTTGAATTATTTTAACGTTGTAATACATTTTTTTATCGTTAAAATACATTTTTTTGTAATATATAACACACGACAATTAAACCGTAGAAGCCTTATTTATAGCATATTATGGAGAAGAATTATATTGATGTAAAAAATTACACCTAAAAAGAAAATAAATTGGATAATACAAGTAATAAATCAACTACATATATAATAGACGCATTAACTATTTTAATTGCTAATAGTAAATCAGAATGTTTTAAAATTGAAGAATTAGATTTTAATATTATAGTTACAAATGATAATTACAAGATTAATAGTGATTATGATAAATTATTAAGTTCTAATTTTGATTATGTATTCTCTTTTAATAATATAAAAGCTCTAGAGAATATAAACCAATTAGATTTGATTAAAAATGTTTTGATATATCCTTTGATAAATGGTTATGATTTTACAAATGAAAAAAAACCTATTTCCAATCAGAAAAATATACCATATATAGTTATTACGACAAAAAAAATAATAGAAGTAAATACTTTAAAATTAAATAATGATATTGAAGATTATATTATTAAAAAATCAAACAAAAAAAAAGATATCTGTAAAATAAAGCTTTATACAAACTCTCTTTTTCTTTTCAATAAGCAAGTTCTTAAATACAATAATTTTAACACGATACTTAATCATATATATAAAAATCTTTATAAGGAAGATTTTAATGTAAACGCACTAAGTGCCATAACAGGTTATAGCCAAAGACAACTTTCAAGAATTATTAGTAGCGAAACCAATATGACTCCTGCAAAATACATATTAGAATTACGTTTAAAAAAAGCTCATGAATTATTAGCTTCTGATAAGCATTTAAAAATCAAAGAGGTTAAATATAGTATTGGCATAAATAGCTCCTCCTATTTTAGCAAAAAATTTAAAGCTAGATTTGGCTTTTCGCCTAGCGATTTTAATGCATAAATATTTAATAAGGATAATTAGCAAATAAAAAGCTGGCTTTGTGAAAAAGTTTTTAAAGTAAGAATTATATATCTCCAATTAAAATTATGATAAATAATTATGATTTGGCAAATTACCGTACGTATAAAATTTTACAAAAGCCGATGAGAAAACTAAAAAAATATTATATTTGCCGCTCGAAAGAGAAACTTTCGTGTACATAACAATCATTTACAACAATATTAGCATGTATTTATCAAAAGAAGAAAAAGAAGAAATGTTCGCAAAACACGGTAAAGGAAAAAACGATACCGGATCTGCAGAAGGACAAATCGCCTTGTTTACTCAAAGAATTGAACACTTAACAGCACACTTAAAAAATAATCGTAAAGATTATAATACGGAACGTTCCCTAGTAAAGCTAGTAGGTAAAAGAAGAAGTTTACTGGATTACTTAACGAAGAAAGATATTTTAAGATATCGTGCTATAGTTCAAGAGTTAGGTTTAAGAAAATAACTTTAAGTATAAAAACCACGCCTTTAGCGTGGTTTTTTGTTTTTTGCTTTAGGGATTGTATAGAAACATTTATGTTCATGAATTTAAAAACATGAAATAGAAATGCATGAATAAAAGTCTACAGCGACCTATTGAGAGCGCAGACTTGTAACTTAAAGCCCGGCTTTTTAGGTAACGCCCAAATAATTTAACTCGAGCGTAGGAGTTTAAACTACGTAAATATATGAATAAGCAGATCTTGAGATGAATTCAGGATTATCAGTTTTTCATTGGTCACACACACAACAACTACAAACAACACAACGACCATTGTTTAACACGATTTGAGCTTTATTATGCTTGAATTACAAGAAAAAATTTATGATTCCAAAAGTTTTTAAAGAGGTCATTGACCTAGGAGACGGTAGAGAAATTTCTATCGAAACTGGAAAATTAGCAAAACAAGCGCATGGTAGCGTTGTGGTGCAATCTGGAAAATGCATGTTATTATGTACAGTTGTTTCCAATTATGAGCAGAAAGATGTTGACTTTTTACCACTAACGGTAGATTACAGGGAGAAGTTTGCTGCTGCAGGTCGTTATCCTGGAGGTTTCTTTAAAAGAGAAGCAAGACCAAGTGATGGTGAAGTTTTAACAATGCGTTTAGTAGACCGTGTTTTACGCCCATTATTCCCAAAGGATTACCATTCCGAAACTCAGGTAATGATTCAGTTAATGTCTCACGACCCTGAAGTGATGCCAGATGCCATGGCTGGATTAGCAGCTTCGGCAGCGATTCAATTATCAGATTTCCCATTTGAATGTGCGATTTCCGAGGCTAGAGTTGGTCGTGTAAATGGCGAATTTGTAATCAATCCAACACCTGCTCAAATGGCAGAATCCGATTTGGATATGATGATCGGTGCTTCTGCAGACTCTGTGATGATGGTAGAAGGTGAAATGGATGAGATTTCTGAGGAAGAAATGGCTGACGCTATTAAGTTTGCCCATGAAGCGATTAAAGTACAATGTGCTGCACAAGTGAAGTTAGCTGAAGCCTTTGGAAAGAAACCCGTTCGTGAATATAAGCCAGAAAGAGAAGATGCCGCTTTAGAGAAAAAAGTGCATGATATGGCTTACGATAAAGTATATGCTATTGCAAAAGCTGGATCATCTAAACATGAAAGAAGTGCAGCATTTCAACAAATCAAAGAAGATATTAAGGCTACTTTTTCTGAAGAGGAAACAGAAGATTACGGTGGTTTAATTTCTGATTATTATAGAAAAGCCGAAAAAGCGGCTATTCGTGATTTAACCTTAGAAGAAGGATTACGTTTAGATGGTCGTAAAACTGACGAAATAAGACCTATTTGGTGTGAGGTAGATTACTTACCTTCTACACACGGTTCTGCAGTTTTTACGCGTGGGGAAACTCAAGCTTTGGCAACGGTAACTTTGGGAACTTCTAGAGATGCCAACCAAATTGATATGCCATCTCAAGAAGGTGAGGAACGTTTCTATTTACATTATAACTTCCCTCCTTTTTGTACGGGAGAAGCTAGACCAATTCGTGGAACCTCTCGTAGAGAAGTTGGACATGGTAATTTAGCACAACGCGCATTAAAAGGTATGGTACCTGATGAAAGTCCATATACAGTTCGTGTAGTTTCTGAAGTTTTAGAATCCAACGGTTCATCTTCAATGGCTACTGTTTGTGCAGGGACTATGGCACTTATGGATGCTGGTGTACAAATGACGAAGCCCGTTTCTGGTATAGCCATGGGATTAATTTCTGATGCCGGTTCTGGAAAATATGCCGTATTATCTGATATTTTAGGTGATGAAGATCATTTGGGAGATATGGATTTTAAAGTAACAGGTACCGCCGATGGGATTACCGCTTGCCAGATGGATATTAAAGTAAAAGGATTAAGCTACGAAATTTTAGTGAATGCACTACAACAAGCTCGAGCTGGCCGTTTACATATCTTATCGAAATTGACTGATACGATTGCAGAACCAAATTCTGAAGTTAAAGAACATGCGCCTACCATGGTAACAAGACGTGTTCCTAATGAATTTATCGGTGCCTTAATCGGGCCTGGTGGAAAAGTGATTCAAGAAATGCAAAAAGAAACTGAAACTACTATAGTTATTAACGAAGACCCGATAACTGAAGAAGGTATTGTTGAAATTTTAGGTGTTGGTAAAACGGGTATTGATGCTGTTATGGCAAAAATTGATGCTATTTTATTTAAGCCTACTGTTGGAAGTGTATATGAAGTAAAAGTAATTAAAATGTTAGATTTTGGTGCTGTTGTTGAATATATGGACGCTCCAGGAAACGAAGTTTTATTACACGTATCTGAATTAGCTTGGGAACGTACAGAAAATGTTTCTGACGTTGTTAATATGGGAGATGTTTTTGATGTGAAGTACTTTGGTATAGATTCCAGAACTCGTAAGGAGAAAGTATCGCGTAAAGCAATTTTACCAAAACCTGAAGGTTACGTAGCAAGGCCGCCAAGAGATAATTCTAGAGATAGCCGTGGTGGACGAGATAACCGAGGTAGAGACAATCGCGGACGAGATAACCGCCGTGATGATAGAAAACCTAGAGAAGATAAGAAAGAGGATTAATTTTTTCACTAATCTATAATTTGTTAAAGCCTGTTTCTCAATTTGAAACAGGCTTTTTTATTGATAGATTTACAAGTGATAAAAAACGGATAAAATAATGTAATAAAAAATTATTTTTAATAGCTATCAGTAACTAAAAAGTTACAATATTCCGACATATTTTACAGACATGAAACATAAAAGTTGTTATATAACAAGTTAGCAAAAACAAAGAAAACATACTTCGGTATATAATAATCTTAAAAGACGACAATATCAATAAGCAAGTTAATTGAAGTTTAATTAAAAAAAGTTCACATATTACCAAATTCAAAAACAGAATTTTTGAAAACTAATTAAATCATTAAAAAAAATATGAATTAGCTTTTCAAATATGCAATTAAAAAACAAATGATAGTTAATCATAATAGATACTTTTGCCAATATACTTATACAACACACAAACTACAAGTAAAAACCATCAATTATACCTTCTTTAAACTTACTTTTCGACTAAGCTAATTTTTTTCATAAATAATATAATTAAACCACAAAATTGAGCGCATTAATATTACCCAAAAACAGAATCAGGAAATTCAATCTTAAATAAATATTAAAAAAAATCTAAACAGAAGTTATCAACGTAAATCTAAATACAAATAAAAACCTTAAAAAATTTATGTCTTCCCTAAAATTGAACCCTTACAAAATCAATTCAATTACAAAAAACAAAACCAATAAAATAGAGAGCTTCATAAGTCGCATTTTCCATAACAACGGAAAAACAGAGAGTTCTCAAAATAAAATTATTTTATTTGGTACTTTTTTACTTATTGCTTTAGGCCTTTATTCTTTCTCTGTATTCCATAACGATTTTGAACAATTTAACGCAAATCGTATGGGTACTCTAGGCGCATTTTTTGGTTTTGCTGGCTTGATTATGCTTACCTACAAAGGGATTATGTTTCTTTATATAGCATTCAATTATTATAAATATAAAGCTATTGAATCCGTATCGGATAGAGAATTACCAACATGTACTGTTATTGTACCTGCTTATAACGAAGGCAAGCAAGTTTGGGATACATTAATGAGTCTAGAAAAAAGTGATTATCCTAAAAATAAAATACAAATAATTGCTATTGATGATGGTAGTTTGGATGATACTTGGAATTGGATTTTAGATGCTAAAAATAAATTAGGAAATCGTTTAGAAATTTTTAAACAACCAGAAAACAAAGGAAAACGCCATGCACTATACCATGGTTTTAATGTTGGTACTGGTGAAGTTTTTGTTACTGTAGATAGTGATTCCATAGTTAACACAGATACGATTAGGCACTTAGTAAGTCCGTTTATAATAGACAAAAATTGTGGAGCAGTTGCTGGAAACATTCGTGTTTTAAATAACAAAAAGGCGATGCTTCCTAAAATGCTGGATGTTAGTTTTGTTTTGAGTTTTGAATTTGTACGCTCTGCGGAAAGTAATCTAAATTCAGTATTATGCACTCCTGGTGCTTTGGCAGCATACCAAAGTACTGCTGTCCAGAACTGTTTACCAGAATGGATTAACCAAACTTTTATGGGTCAACCCTCTGATATTGGAGAAGACAGAGCTATGACAAATATGATTTTAAAACAGGGAAAGCACGTTTTATTTCAAAAAAATGCGGTGGCATATACGAATGTACCTGAAGAATACCCAGGTTTATATAAAATGTTTATTCGATGGGGACGCAGTAATGTTCGCGAAAGTATTGAAATGGCTAAATATGTGTTTACCGATTTTAGAACCGAATCAAAATTCGGAATCCGTTCATTATTTATAAGTCAGTTTTTAAAAATAGTAATGAGTTATCCACTGGTAATGTTTATGTTATTTTTTGTATTAATACACCCTTTGTTATTTCTTGGTTCTACACTACTTAGTATTTTAATATTTTCAACATTCTCGGTTTTATTTTTTACAAATAGTTATAAATCTTCCGAAGGATTTTGGGCTTACTCGTATAGTATTTTATATACTTTCGGACTGTTTTGGATTACACCATACGCAATTGCCACGGCTAATAGACGAGGGTGGTTAACACGTGGGTTAGCTGAGAAAAAATAATAAAATACATCAAGAGTAATCCAAAAGGTATTGAATCTAAAAAAAGAAAATTAGTTAAGCCTAAGGCGTATTAGTCTTTCAAAAATCAAATAAATGCATTAACACTACACATGTATTTATTTGGTTTATAAGATTTAATAATCTTTCAACCAATTAAAATATTTTTCAATAACAGAAGCTTTATTATCATTTATATGCTCTATGAGACTCTTGGCTATTGTAGACATGTTTTTCGAACTCAACCAAATTAAATTCCAATTTGTAGTCATTGGTAATCCTTTTACTGGAATAATTTGTAAATCGCCAATTGTCATGGCATTTTTAATACCTATTAACGGCATTATGGAAAAGCCCAGCCCAGAAATAATAGCTTGTTTTAAAGCTTCGTTGGAAGTTAACTCCATGGTTTTATAAGTGGAAATTTTTTTTGACTCTATAAATTTCTCCATAGCTAGTCTAGTAGCTGACCCTTGTTCCCTATAAATAAGTGGTAGGTTTTGAAACTCCGTTTTAGATAAAAATTTCCCTTTAAATTTATAATCTCTACCTCCAACCATATATAACTTATTTTCCATAAGTCCAATTCTATTAATTTTCATTTTTTTAGGTATCGTAGAAACTAAGGCAAAATCCACTTCGTTATTCTCTAAAGCCCTAACGACCTCAGCTTTATTAGTTACATCCATAACAAGATCTATGCCCCTATTTTTAGTGATGAAATCTGATATAAAATAAGGCATTACATATTTGGCTGTTGAGACGATTGAAATCTTTAATTTTCCAGCAAGTTCACCTTGATATGTTAATGCTTTATAATCAATAGCCTTGACCTCCTCCATTATTTTTTTTGCAGCTTCTGCGACTTCTTTTCCAAATTCAGAAATGTAAATTTTTCTAGAAACAATTTCGAATAAGGGGATTTTAAATTGGTTTTGAAAATTTTTTAATTGAATTGAAACAGCTGGTTGTGTAAGATATAGAGCCTCTGATGCCTTTGTAACACTTTGCAGTTCTGCAATCTTCAAAAAAACCTCCAATTGATGCAACGTATAGTTCATAAATTTTTTTTATGTATTTCATAATAAATATAAATAAAAATTTATGAAATATAAATATAAACTTTGCATCAAAATAAAAACCAATGAAACAAATACTCATGTACGGTCTAAAAAAAGCAAAAAAAAATTCAAGTTACTTGAATGTAATCATCAGTGCACTAATTTTTTCAACGTTTATTTTACTCTCAATACGAAGTAATGGATTGTTTTTAAAAGAGATATTGCTTTGTGCAGGAATAGTCCTTTTTTCACTTTTAAATGCTTACAAGAAAACATTAATTAAATAATCTAAAAATTTAATTCAAATATAAGTACTAGAAACAAATTTTATGGATTTACATTTACTTATCGATAACCTTACCAATCCGGCATTACTCTTTTTCTTTTTAGGAATTATTGCTGTACAATTAAAAAGTGACCTTAAAATACCTGAGAATTCTTCAAAATTCATCTCATTATACCTATTACTCGCCATTGGTTTTAAAGGCGGACAGGAACTTTCGCATAGCGAATTCAATCTAGAAATTATCTGGTCTCTATTATTTGGAATATTTTTAGCGGTAGTCGTTCCTGTATATGCCTTTTTTATACTACGGAGAAAGTTTAGTATTGAAAACTCTGGAGCAATTGCAGCTGCATATGGCTCCGTTAGTGCAGTAACTTTCGTAACCGCTATCTCTTTTTTAGAAATAGAACAAATTCCCTTTAGTGGGCACATGGTAGCTGTTATGGCGCTTATGGAAGCACCATCTATTATGGTAGGGCTGCTGCTCATCATGATTTTTAAAAAAGGTGAAAATAAATCTGAAGTGCCTTTAAAAACAGTTTTGCAACATGCTCTTTTTAATGGAAGTGTGTTATTAATTATAGGAAGTTTAGTTATCGGATTCTTAGCAAGTGACGCTCAAGCGGAAGGCATTAAACCTTTTACAACGGATATTTTTAAAGGGTTTCTCTCTGTATTTCTTTTAGATATGGGGATAACAAGTGGTAAAAAAATATCAGAACTCATAAAAAAAGGTTGGTTTGCTTTAGTTTTTGCCATTGTAATACCAATTTTAAATGGTGTATTGGTTGCTATGGCAAGTGGCTTATTTGTCACAGAAATTGGTAATCGATTATTATTTGCCATTTTAGCAGCGAGCGCCTCTTATATTGCAGTTCCTGCAGCCATGAAAATAGCAGCACCAAAAGCGAGTCCTAGTTTATATATCCCAATGGCCTTAGCAATAACATTCCCTTTCAACATCACCTTTGGAATGCCACTCTACTTGTGCATCATTAACAATTTTTAAATAAAATAATTAACTTAAATATACACATTATGGAAACTTTACAAAACACAAAAAAAGAAACTATGAAAAATCAAAACATAAAATTAATTAAAGGCCATTTTACGCCATCGGAAGCAGGAGATATTATAAATGCGATACTTGATGTTAAAATCAATTTTCACAAATTACAGAAGCTCTCTATAACTGAGGGCAACGAAAATGACAAATGTGAATACGACAGTGGCAGAATCGAAGAACTTATTGACGCTAAACACGATGCTAAAGCATTTTTCAGTGATGCTAGATTGAAAGGCAAAAAATTAAAAATAGAAAGTTTAGTTTCTATTACTATTGAAGACTAATTTTTGTCTATGAAACCCTTTTAAAACCGTTTCAAAATTTGAAGCGGTTTTTTTAGCATTAAATCCAAGCAAAAATTGACGTATTGAAGACTACCATATTTGTGACTAAACTTAGATTTAAGATACATTTACCACAAAATAGCGCTGATATTTCTGATCATCCAAGCCAAAACATTACACCTAAATTTATTTACAGAACATGGTATTCGCTTACAGAATTACACCTGTTATTGTTACTAAATAAACTATTTATGAAAACAGAAATCATTAGTTTCTAATTTTAATAAAATAAAAAAAAATTAGGCCTGGAATATGCAATTTATAAAATTAAAGCGATTAATGAGCAAAAAAACCAAAAGACTCAATATATAGCATAGAATACAATTAATACTATTGAGGGTGCTTTAAAATTGATTACAGAGGATGTAAGAGGCAAGAAATAAATATTATATCGATTTAGATACAGATTGGCAAATCTAAAAATTTTATTTTTTAAATACCATATGCTTGAAACAGGTTGGAGATTGTTTCGTATAACATAAGGTACATAGCTTAAACTTGAGTTAGACCCAAATGACTCTTTAAAAATAAAGAAAGCCTATTAACAAAAATTAATAGGCTTTCTTATAAAGAAGTGTTTTGAGCTAGTCTTTCTTTTTCTGATTTTCTAACTTACTTACGCTATCGTACATTATTGGAGTTGCTATGAACAACGATGAATATGTACCTACTATTACACCTACGATTAAGGCGAACATGAAACCTCTGATTGAATCGCCACCAAAAATGAAGATGGCTAACAGCACGACTAATGTTGTAAGTGAGGTATTTAAGGTTCTACTTAATGTACTGCTTAATGATGCGTTTACAACTTTATCGAATTTCCAGCTGGTATGCTCGTTGAAAAATTCACGAATTCTATCGAATACAACCACGGTATCATTTAATGAATACCCAATTACGGTTAGGATTGCTGCTATAAATGCTTGGTTTATTTCCATGTTGAATGGCATAAACTTGTACGTTAATGAGAATACACCGAGTACGATTAATACATCGTGGAATACCGCAACTACGGCTCCTAATGAGTATTGCCATTTCTTGAAACGAATTAAGATATAAAGAAACACGACGATTAACGACCCTAAAATGGCCCAAAATGATGCCTGTTTAATATCATCAGCAATGGTTGGTGTTACTTTATACGACTCTAGTAAACCTACTTGCTTGTTTTCATCATTCAAATCGATGAATTGCTCGTAAGTAATCCCTTCTAAATGTGGTATTAAAGCAGTATAAAGTGATTTTCTAATTTCTTCATCAATCTCTGCACCAGATTCGTTTACCTTATACTTAGTCGTGATTTTTAATTGGTTTTCGTCTCCAAATGTTTTTGCATCTGCACTACCGAATACGTCTGGACTTGATAGCAAGTTTGTAACTTCTGAGGCGCTAATATCTTGAGCGAAACGCACTTGGTAGGTCCTACCTCCAACAAAATCAACACCTTGGTTTAATCCGTTTGTAAATAACGATCCTAAACTAAACAGTATTAAAGCTCCAGAAATAGAATAAGCTACTTTACGTTTCTTTAAGAACTCAATATTTATGTTTCTGAATAGGTTTTTAGTAATTCCTGTTGAGAATTCTAATTTCTCGCCACGGTTAGCATACCAATCAATTAATAATCTGGTTATAAAAATAGCCGTAAATAAAGAAGTTGCAATACCTATTAATAAAGTAGTTGCGAAACCTTTAATTGGTCCTGTTCCGAAAACAAATAAGATTAATGCGGTTAAACCCGTAGTGATGTTGGCATCTAAAATTGATGATAAGGCATTACTAAATCCGTCTTTAATAGATTCTATCTGGCCTTTTCCTTTGGCTAATTCTTCTCGAATACGCTCAAAGATAAGCACGTTCGCATCCACAGACATACCAATGGTTAATACGATACCCGCAATACCAGGTAAGGTTAATACGGCGCCTAATCCTGATAAAATACCGAAGATTAATAGTAAGTTTAATAACATGGCGATATCTGCAAATGCACCAGCTTTTCCGTAATAGAAAATCATCCAAAGTAATACTAATACTAAGGCGATTAAGAATGACATGGTACCACTCTCGATAGCTTCTTTACCTAAAGATGGCCCTACAACCTCACTTTGAATAATATCTGCCGATGCAGGTAATTTACCCGCACGTAATACGTTTGCTAAATCGATTGCTTCATTTAATGAAAAATCTCCTGAGATAGAAGAGCTACCACCAGCAATTGGCCCTGTTGTTACACCAGGAGCAGAATACACCACGTTATCTAAAACAATAGCAATTTGACTACCTTGCGTATATGCTTTACCAGTCATTTCTTCCCAGATTTTAGCACCTTTAGCATTCATTTGCATGGAAACCTCAGACTTTCCTGTTGGTCCGAATTGGTTTCTTGCATCTGTTACCACTGCACCACTTAATTGTGGTACGTTTTCTCTGTTTCCTATTAAAGCGTATAAATCTACAATTTCACTATCCTTTTCTGGTTTCCCGAAAACAAACTTAGCATAACGTTGTTCTGCTGGAAGTAATGCTCTTACTTCTGGTCTGTTTAAATAATCAAGTACGGTTTCTTTATCTTTAATTTCGAACTTCGCAATAATTGGTCCGCCTTGGTACCCAAGACCTCTAATTAATTTTCCAAGTGGGTTATTTTCTTCAACTGTTGTAGAATCTGTTTCTGCATCACCAAGCAAATCGTCAATTTGATCGCTTTGCGCGTCTTCTTCATCTTGAGACTCTGCTTCTGCAGTACCATCTTCCGTATCAATAATATCTTTTAAAACCGCATTAGCTTGATCTATAAATTGGTAGAATTGCTCTCCTTTATAAGCATCCCAAAATTCTAATTGCGCTGTACTTTGTAATAAACTTGTAGCACGCTCAACATCTTTAACACCTGGTAATTCTACTAAAATACGACCTGAGTTTCCTAAACGTTGTATGTTTGGAGATGTAACACCAAATTCGTCAATACGTTTTCTTAATACTTCAAAAGCTGAAACGATAGATTCGTCAATTTTAGTTTCAATGATCGTTTTTACATCATCATCAGACATGCTACCATCAATTTCACCATCTAGTTCTCTGGTATAAAATATATCTGGAGAGGCTAACTTCGTATCGCCTTTAATTTTATCAAATGCTGTAAAGAAATCTTCTAAATATGTGTTTTGACTGTTCTTTTGAATTTCAGAAGCATCTTCTAAAGCTTTATTGAAAGTAGGATCGGTTGTATTATTTGCTAATCCTTTTAAGATATCTTTTACGGACACTTGAAGAATCACATTTATACCACCTTTTAAATCTAAACCAAGATTCATGGCTTTTTGTTTCACTTCATTATAAGTGAATTTTGCAACACCAATATTATATACGGTATCGGTTCCTTTTTGTTGAAGATAGTTTGCTTCTTCTTGACTACGAAGTGCACGATAGTTCTCTTCTGATTCAGAGATTTTATTAATCGCGACTTCTTGTGCTTCTTTTTCAACTGAATTTGCTGTGAATGTGAATGATAATTGGTAAAGACTTACCAAACCAAACAAAATAGCAAATAGTTTTACTAATCCTTTGTTTTGCATATTGTACTTTTTTACGTCAAATATTTAAACCTGAATAATTTCGGGCGAGCAAATATAGAATTTACTGTATGATTTGACAATATTTATTTTTATGTGTGATTTTTTATAAATCTGTTAGAAAACGTATATCAGAATGATTATAATTTTCTTCGATTTAAGTAATGAAAACCGTATGGGAAAGCCCATTTAGCTAATAGGTCCTGCCCTAACTTCGGGAATTGTGTGAAGTGGATCACTGATTTGTATCGCAATTGCTTTACGAATTTTATAAGTGACATGAATTAGGTTATCAGAATATTCATAGCCTATATGTTCTACTGAAAAATAATTTGGATCTAAGAATCGATCGCTTTTTACCTCAATCTCTAAACTTATAGCGCCATCAAAATCCCAACCTGAATGTTGTGCGTTTTGAATTTTGTAAACGTTAATATCATAAGAGATCTTAGAATCTTCGAATGGAAGTTCTGATGAATTTTGATCCTGTGATTGAGATGTAAATTGAAGTGCAAGAGTTTCTTGATCTCGAAACAACTGCTTAATACTTGAAATATCAGCATCGCTGAAATATGTTATTTTCAGTTTACCAGTATTTAATGAAAGTACTTGGATATTCTTAGCGCCAAGAGCTTGTAGTTGCTCTTTTACTTTAGCTACAGCGTCTACGGTTTGATTAGATGCTAAGTCAACATCTTGAAATTGCAATACAATTTCTTGATTAGGCACAGCTATGTGTTGCTGCGAAACAACACCAAATAAGGTTAACCCAAAGATTAAGATACTAATGCACCATCTTGCAATCATGCGCCAAATATAAATAAAATATATTTCCTTATAGAAATAATTTTAAATTCCCCAAAAAAGCAAAAAACTAAATTCCAAAAACAATAGATAAGGTAAATAAACAGCTTTAAAAAAACTGCCTTTTCAGACAGTCTTAATCTATTTATCAATTATAAATTTCCTAAAAAGGAAATAAATTTATAATTCTAATAACCCATTAGTTTTTTTAACACCTTCTGCGCTTTCTTTCATGTGTGCTTTTTCAGCGGCACTTAAAGGAATATCAACGATGCTTTCTATACCGTTTCTTCCTAAAATAACAGGAACACCAATACAAATATCATTTAAACCATATTCACCTTCTAAGAATGTAGAACATGGAAACATTTTCTTTTGGTCACAAGCAATCGCTTGAACTAATCCACTAACAGCAGCTCCTGGCGCATACCAAGCAGAAGTTCCTAAAAGACCTGTAAGTGTTGCACCACCAACTTTAGTATCTGCAGCAACTTCTCCCAAACGATCCGCGCTTAAAAATTCTGAAACTCTAATACTGTTTCTTGTGGCGTGACTTGTTAATGGCACCATACCTTTATCACTATGACCACCGATTACCATACCATCGATATCACTAATTGGTGCTTCCATAGCTTCTGCTAATCTGTATTTAAAACGTGCAGAATCCAGCGCACCGCCCATACCAATAATTCTATTTTTTGGGATATCAAGTGTTTTATGAGCTAAGTAAGTCATAGTATCCATTGGGTTACTTACTACAATAAGCACCATATTTGGAGAATGCTCCAATAAGCTTGAAGATACCGATTTTACAATACCAGCATTAATACCGATTAATTCTTCACGCGTCATTCCTGGCTTACGAGGAATTCCAGAAGTAATCACACAAATATCACTATTCGCTGTTTTACTATAATCGTTCGTTACACCTGTAATTTTAGTATCAAAACCATTTAATGACGCACATTGCATTAAATCCATGGCTTTACCTTCAGCATACCCCTCCTTGATGTCTAACAACACAACTTCTGATGCAAAGTTTTTGATTGAAATATATTCAGCACAACTTGCGCCTACTGCTCCTGCTCCAACTACGGTAACTTTCATAATATAATATTTTATTTAGTGTATAATTTGTTCCTGTTTTCTTTAAAAAAAGCATTATTTAATTATATAAATTCAATTAATTACCTTTAAAAAATCTGTTTGAAATAAACTATCGCTAAATTACAAATTAATATTATGTAAATGAAAAAAGCACAAGACTAAATCCTGTGCTTTTTAAACAAAAATTAAATATAACTAACTAAAACTAACTAAAACTCTATTCAAATTTTCTTATCTGAGACCAAAATTGATTCCTAAAGAAAAAGCATTAAATTCTGAAATATGGTATTCTGCATTAAGCCTGAAAAAACCTAACTTTAATTTTGTACCTATAGTACCTCTTACTGAAGCCACTTCACTTGATACTGAAAAGGGATCAACAATCGGATCTGATGACAATGTGCCATTTGTTACGATATAAGTTCCTAATAAATCAGATTCTGATTTTCCATTAATATAGCCTAAACCACCGTAAAAATTAATTATTGGTAATTTAGTTGAGGCTACTAATTGAAATAACCATGTATTTGTAGCATTTTCAATGCGTTGGTTCTCACCTGCTATTCCAGAGGATTCTGTAAGATCATATTCACCATCTAAATGTGTATAAGCTACTAAACCAGAAATTGCAACAGGCCATAATTTGTTTGCGGGTAACCATTTAGTAAATTCAACCTGTAAACCTGCTCCGTACATGCTCAATGAAACCTCATCCGTCTCAATTTTAGGAACAAAACGCGCCTTTACCTCTATACCCTTTCCTAAACCTAAAGCACCTTGTAAAAATGCTGTAGGCAGTAAATTAGCAGCTCCTTCGCCTATGCCATTTGGTAATTCTATACGTTCTGTTTGCTCTCCGAAAATGGCATTTTCAAATTTAACATCTACAAAAATAGCAGGATCGTTCTCCCCAAGTATAGTTGCAACCATTTTTGAAGGTGAACTATCTGGAAATGAAATATTATTATAATCTGCAACATTTAAATCAAAATTTTTATTTTCATCTTTTACAGAAGCCGCGTTTACAATAACCGAAATTTCAAAACCCCCTAAAGGTTTCGCTTTTCCTGTATTAAACCAGTTCGCATTCATACTATGCATTAAACCATTAGTTCCTGGTGCTAGATAATCATTTGCAAAACGCTCTGCATCTTCAATACCTGCAGCAAGAAGTGCATCAATGTCACTCTGTGCTTTTGAAATAGTTGTTACTAAAACAAGTAACATAAATAAACTAAACTTCATCATTAATCTAAATTTAGAATTACAAATATAGAAAAAAAACACACAAAAAAAACATTTTAACGAAAAAAATTGCTTTTTAACGGATTTATAAGTCTTTTTATCCATAAAAAAAGGTCTTAAAGTAGTATACATTAAGACCTTTCAAACAAATATAAATATGCTATCTACGCATCAATATTAGCATAAATAGCATTCTTTTCTATAAACGCTCTACGAGGTGGCACCTCATCTCCCATTAACATAGAGAATACACGATCTGCTTCCACACCATTATCAATATGAATTTGGCGTAATGTTCTAAACTCAGGGTTCATAGTGGTATCCCAAAGTTGTACCGCATTCATCTCACCAAGACCTTTATAACGTTGTATTTTTGCGCCATCGCCATATTGTTCCATTAACGCTAAGCGTTCTTCATCATTCCAAGCATATTCTTTTTTCGCTCCTTTTTTTACTAAAAATAACGGAGGTGTTGCAATATAAATATGCCCATTTTCAATTAACTCCTTCATATATCTAAAAAAGAAGGTTAAAATTAGCGTTTCAATATGTGAGCCATCAATATCGGCATCACACATAATGACAATTTTATGATAACGTAATTTTGAAAGGTTCAACGCCTTACTATCTTCTTCAGTTCCAATGGTCACGCCAAGCGCCGTAAATATATTTTTAATCTCTTCGTTTTCAAAAACCTTATGCGTCATCGCTTTTTCAACATTAAGTATTTTACCCCTTAAAGGCAAAATAGCTTGAAAAGCTCTATCACGACCCATTTTTGCAGTTCCACCTGCCGAATCTCCCTCAACAAGGTAAATTTCACATTTTTGAGGGTCTTGCTCAGAACAGTCCGATAATTTCCCTGGCAAACCACCAATACTCATAACGGTTTTACGCTGCACCATTTCACGAGCTTTTTGTGCTGCATGACGTGCTTGAGCTGCCAAAATCACTTTCTGTACAATGGTTTTAGCATCATCTGGGTTTTCCTCCAAATAATCCGTTAGCATTTCAGAAACTGCTTGACTTACAGAAGCAGACACCTCACGGTTACCCAACTTTGTTTTTGTTTGACCTTCAAATTGTGGTTCTTGAACTTTTACCGAAATAATAGCCGTAAGCCCTTCCCGAAAATCATCACCAGCAATATCAAATTTTAACTTATCCAACATACCAGATTCATCAGCATACTTTTTCAAGGTATGTGTCAATCCACGACGGAACCCCGATAAATGTGTTCCACCTTCATGCGTATTTATATTATTCACATAAGAATGCAGATTTTCAGCGTAAGACGTGTTGTAAATCATCGCCACCTCAACAGGCACTCCATTCTTCTCACCTTCAAAAGCAATAACATCCTTCATTAAAGGCTCACGGGTGGCGTCCAAAAACTGGATAAATTCTTTTAATCCTTCTTTAGAGTGAAACGTTTCACCCTCAAACTCACCATCCTCTTTCTTAGAACGTCTATCAACTAAATGAACTGTAATGCCTTTATTTAAATAGGCCAACTCGCGCAATCTACTCGCTAAGGTATCATAACTATACTCTAAAGTCTGAGTAAAAATAGTAGGATCCGGTCTAAAAGTTACCGTTGTACCACGTTTATCCGTTTCACCAACTTGTTTAACTGGGTATAACGACTTTCCACGCTCATACTCTTGCTCATAGACATTTCCATTTCTATAAACCGTGGCTTTTAAATGAGCCGATAGGGCATTTACACAACTTACACCAACACCGTGTAATCCACCAGAAACCTTATAGGAATCCTTATCGAACTTACCACCAGCACCAATTTTAGTCATTACCACCTCAAGTGCAGATACGCCTTCCTTTTTGTGTAAATCTACAGGAATACCACGACCATCATCCTCAGTAGTAATCGAATTATCCTCATTAATAATCACTGTAATATTATTACAATGTCCAGCCAAAGCCTCATCAATAGAATTATCAACCACCTCATAAACCAAATGATGTAAACCACGTGTGCCAACATCTCCAATATACATTGAAGGACGCATACGCACGTGCTCCATCCCCTCTAAGGCCTGAATACTATCAGCCGAATAATTATGCTTATTAAACTCTTCTTTAGGTTCGCTCATATTATTTATTTCTATATTATTTAATTTTTAAAAACACCTCAAATTATTTGGGCGTTACTTTTCACAAATGCCTAAAGGTTCCATAAATTTTTTAGGTATGATAGAAAAGTCAGGCTTTCCGCTGCAATCCCTAACGCATCCATACACCAGATTCAAACATAAGATTATCATTATTCCTATTTATAAAAAACCAGAATCAACAACCCAATCACCATAAAATTTCAGCATAAAAAAATCCCGCATACCGGGATAATGTGATACAAACAAATATACAAATTTTTAAAGCCGCTAAAAAGCATTTTAACAAGTGGGACTAAAAATTATTAACAATTGTTAATTACTTAATAATGGCTTAAATCGCCTTAAAACAGCTTTAAAATTAATTTCATTAATTATATTTCGTTTTAAATATTTAAAAAAACATAAAACTGCTTAAAACGTAAATTCCAAATTATCACCCTTAACAAATATTAATAATAAAAAACGATTTTAAAGCAATTTGGCCCCTGAACCAAAACCCTGAGAAAATATAATATTCCCATTTTGAAATTGAACACCAGAGGCAATATCACTTTCCAGAAGCATTGCGCCATCAGCATCAATATAATCCAAAAGCGGTGCTAATTGCACCAAATTTGAAATCCCGATTGTCGATTCTGTCATGCAACCAACCATAACTTTTAAGCCTAATGTTCTAGCTTTTTTAATCATTTTTAAAGCCGGTGTAATACCTCCACATTTCATAAGTTTTATATTTATACCATGAAATGCTTCTGCACAGTTTTCAACATCTTCTAATTTTTGACAGCTTTCATCTGCGATTACAGGAAGTACACTCTGCTTTTTTAAAATTTTCATACCCTCGGAATCATCAGCTTTAAGCGGTTGTTCCAAAAACTCAACATGTAACGCTTTAAGCTGTACCGCTTTTTCAATAGCATCCTTAACACTCCAAGAACAATTTGCATCAATTCTAAAAACCGAATCTGTTGTATGCCGTAACTCCCTAATAATTTTAACATCATCTGGAGTCCCTAATTTTATCTTGTAAATAGGCCAAGGTTTTTCAATAATTTTGGCTTTCATTTTAAAAACTTGATCAATCCCGATGGTGTAATTGGTTTTTGGAAGCTGCTCCAAACCACTTGACCAATAACTCCGCAATGTTCTTTGTTTTGACTTAGCATAAAAATCCCAATACGCACAATCAATAGCATTTAAAGCAAAATAGTTATCTTTTAAAAGAAATTCCAATTTGTACCACAGAGCTTCTGGATGTATGGCTTGATTATCTTGAACCACATCTACAACACCTTCAATAGCATGTATTAGTCTTTCAACCTTCATACCATAATATGGATTTGCAGTTGCCTCTCCATATCCTGTAAATGCCCCATTCGAAATAGAAACAATTACAGTATCCTGTACCGTTACCGTATAACGCGAAATGGTAAATGGATGTTTTAATGGTAATTTATAATTTTTTGCTGTTATTGTTAAGCTCATAAATTTAAAGGTTCATTTTAAAGAAAAAATTAAATACTCAATATAATTATTTTGCAACTTTTATAAATACGTATTTAACCTAAATTGACAATACCCAAAGATAAATTGCAAAACCTACAAAGTAACTTTAAGTTTCTTATTAATCTGATAATTAAATAAAGGATATCAAAAAAAAAGTGCTTAATTTATTTATTCTCTATATATTTGACACAGTTAATTTCAACTATGAAAAATAATAACAATACCAATTTCAATAATCCTAATTTATAGGACGGGAAGGTTATTGTTTAAAAATATAAAAAGCCTTCCAAAATTTGGAAGGCTTTTTTTTGAAATTGTTTTATGGGAATTATCTTAAATTTAATAAAGAAAGACATGAGTAAAATTATGACCGTTGACGTGTTATCGAGTATTAAAGGCGCACAGCCATCAGAAGCTGTAAATAAGTTATTTGAAGTGATTAAAAATGCGAATACATCAAGTAATAATATTTATAACAATCATAATAACGCTGTGTCTTTAAATGATTTACGTGACGATGTAGTTGTAGATAGTCCTGCCATTGAAAAACAAATCATTATTGAAAACTTTCCAAAAGAAAAAAACGGCTATTTAGTGGTTTCTAAAGTTATAGAAGAATAATTATGAGTTCTCAAATACATAGTATCCATCAGCAATTAATGAACAAAGACATAACGTGCACGGCTTTGGTTCAAGAAAAATTAGCCCTATTAAAACAAAACACGAACAATACTGTTAATGCTTTGCTCGATACCATGGCATTGGGCTTAGCAGCCAAAGTAGATGCTAAAATAGCAAATGGAGAAACCATAGGTTTATTAGAAGGTATTCCGTTTGGTATTAAAGACGTTTATATGGTACAAGGAACTTATACAACGGCAAGTTCAGATTTACTGAAAAAATACAAATCGGCATACACTGCTTCGGCCATTCAAAAACTATTGGATGCTGGTGCAATACCTTTAGTTAAAGAAAACTGCGATAGTTTTGGTCATGGCTCATCTAGTGAGAATACGATTTTTGGCGCAGTTAAAAACGCTATCAATCCAGATTTAGTTGGTGGTGGTTCCAGCGGCGGTTCTGCGGTTAACGTTGCTAAAGGCTATACGGTATTTTCCATTGGTGGCGATACAGGGGGTTCTGTTCGTCAGCCTGCTGGATATAATACTATTTATGGTTTAAAACCTACTTACGGTCGCATTTCACGTTATGGATTAATGGCTTATGCCTCGTCTACAGACTGTGTTGGGCCTATTGCAAAATCTATTGAAGACATCAGAATTGTGCTGAATGTGATAAGTGGAAAAGATGCAAAAGACCAAACCACTTTCGTTTCCGAGGAAATATCCCAAAATGCCATTTCAACTTCAAATACCATCAAAACAGTAGGTTATTTTAAAAACTTTATTGAAACCGATGCTATTGATATACAGGTAAAATCTGATTTTTTAGCTGCAATTGAAAAAATAAAAGCCCAAGGTATTCAAATAAAAGCCTTGGATTTTTTTGAATCTGACACTTTAGTATCTACTTACTATACGCTAGCTATGGCAGAGACCGCCTCTAACCTATCCCGTTTAGATGGCACAAATTATGGCAATCGTATTGAAGGCGAAAACTTAAAAGACACTTACGCGATAACACGTTCTGAGAATTTTTCAAAAGAATCAAAACGAAGAATTGTGGGCGGAAACCAAGTTTTATCACAAGGATTTTCAGATGAAATTTATTTAAAAGGTCTCAATCTAAGAGACCAGATTTCTGAGAATTTTGAAAATGATTTTAAGGAAGTAGATATCATCCTTTCCCCAGTGACACCAAATACACCACCCAAAATTGGAGATAGCTTAAAAGACCCGCATGCCATGTATTTATCTGATGCTTATACGGTCGGTTTTAGCTTAGGGCAATTACCAACGCTAACCATTCCGCAAGGCACAACAACAGGCTTACAAATAACAGCCGCAAAATATAATGACGAACTTGTTTTGAAGTTTGCTAACTTCTTAAAAGATACGATATAATGGCATATCCGTTAACACAAACGCCAACCGAACCAAGCAACTCCATTTGGATATTGCATCTGACCACTAAAAAAATAAAAATAAGCAGATGAAACTGGAACAAATAAATGAGCTGCTAAAAAAGCACGAATTAGAGTTAGTAATCGGTGTGGAAACGCATGTACGACTAAATACCAAATCAAAATTATTTTGTTCTTGTGCTAACCAAGAAACAGAAATGCCTAACCAAAATATTTGTTCGGTTTGTACAGGACAAATGGGTGTTTTACCTGCCATTAACAAAGAAGCTATTAAAAAAGCCATTTACTTTGGTAAAGCGGTTAAATCCACTTTTGAGAACGACGTTATTTCTTGGGATAGAAAGCATTACGAATATCCAGACAACCCAAAAAACATACAAATAACACAGTTTCATAACCCTGTAATTCCTGACGGACAAGTATCCTGTTTCCGAAATGATGGGTCGCAGTTTACTGTAAATTTAACGCAAGTTCATATTGAGGAAGATGCGGCAAAATTAATGCACGAGAAAAAAATCTCACTAGTCGATTTTAACAAAGCCGGTGTGCCACTTATTGAAATTGTAACCGAACCGTGTATTCGCCATATTGAAGATGTATCAACCTATGCGCAATACATACAACGTATTGTTCAAAATTTAGCCATTTCTGAAGCAAACCTAGAAAAAGGGGAATTTAAATCGGATGTTTCCATATCGCTTCGTAAAAAAAAGGATGATAACTTAAATCCGCGTACCGAGATAAAAAATTTAAATTCGTTTAAGTTTATGGTCGATGCTTTAAAGGAAGAAGTTGAAAAACAACTGAATTACTTTTTAGAACATAAGGAATTTAGGCCAGACCAAACCACTGTGTTATGGGATGCCGAATTGAAGCAAACCAAAACCATGCGAAAAAAGGAATTTGAAGCTGATTATCGCTTTATTTCCGAACCGGATTTACCGTTTGTAAGCATTAAAGAGGTTGTGAAATCTATTGATGTTGATTTAAGCACATTGCCTTTTGCCGTAGAATCTATCTTGATTAAAGGCGGTGTGTTACCGCAAGACGCTAAGTTTTTTACAGCAGATGCTTTACGTTCTGAAACATTTGTGGCGATTAACAATGCATTAAAAGACCCATCGTTCGTTGCAAAAACGCTGACTAATAACATCAAGGCTGAACAGTATTCTAGTATTGAAAACATTTTAGACTTTATTAAAATTTTTAGCTTATTAAAAGATGAAAAAGTGACGCCTGTTTTGGCTCAAAATGCGATTTCTTCATTATTAACCGATTCAAAATTTAACTATAAAAATTACTTTGAAGCAAATACTATTTCAAAGGAAAAAATTAGTGATGCTATTCAAAAAGTAATTTCTGAAAATGAAGCCGTTGCAAATGACATCAAATCCGGAAACCAAGGAAAAGCAGGTATTCTAGTCGGTAAAGTTATTGCTATTATTGGGAAGGGCGCTTCTGGGAAAGTGATTAGGCAGTATATATTGGATGTACTTGCTGGAAATGATGAAAGTATTAAAACGGAAGACAAAAATAAGCAACAGGTAACAACATATAACCAACAACCAACAACCAAATCAGAAGAGGTTCTTCCGGAAATCCCAATTATTATAAAAGATACCTATCGAACACATGTTATATCAGATATTTCGGAAGATAGCATCAATAAAAACGTGACGTTATCTGGATGGGTGTCTAGTGTGCGTGATCATGGCGAATTAATATTTATTGATTTAAGGGATTCCAGTACACAAGTCTTTCAGGTGCGTTTAAGCAGCGAATCCTTTGTAAATTTAGATGAGTTGGTAAAGCTCAAACCAGAATCTGTTATTACCGTATCTGGAACGATTTTGCCTCGTAAAGAAGACGATTATAACGCTGCTTTAAGAACGGGTAAAATTGAATTGGAAGCCAAGGGTTTAGAAATTTTAAACCTTTCCAAGACATTGCCATTTGAAATAAAACGCGCAATAAAAACAAATGAAAATGTACGTTTTCAATATAAATATCTAGACCACCGGAATGATGATGTCCGTCGTGTTATTGTAAATCGCCATAAAGTGATTAAAATGATGCGTGATATTTTAGACGAGCAAGAATTCCTTGAAATTGAAACACCTATTTTAAGTGCAGGAACTGATGAAGGTGCGCGCGAATTTATTGTACCAACACGCAAGCAAGCGGGCTCGTTTTACACCTTACCACAAGCACCCCAGCAATTTAAGCAAATGTTGATGGTTTCTGGATATGAAAAGTATTTCCAAATTGCGCGTTGTTTTAGGGATGAAGATTCTCGTGGCGACCGCCAACCGGAATTTACGCAATTGGATATAGAAATGGCTTATGCCAGTATGCAACAAATCATCGATTTAAATACGCACATGTTCAATGGTATTGTTCAAAAAATATATGGTAAAAAATGGATTCTACGTCCGTTTGAAGTGATTACCTATAAAGAAGCCATGGATTATTACGGTTGCGACCGTCCGGATTTGCGTTTTGGACTAAAACTACAGGACATTACGGAGATTGTTAAAGATACAACCTTCCAAGTATTTAGCAAACCCATTGAAGAAGGCGGTATTGTAAAGTGTATTAAAGTTTCTGCTGAAGAACAAGGCAGCAAGCGTTTGTCTAAAGGGCAGATTGAAAAACTAACTACATTGGCACAAAGTCATGGTCTTGGCGGTTTAGCTTATATAATTGTTAATGAGAACGATTTACAATCGCCAATTATTAAGTTTTTAGGCGAAGATATTGCTGCAGGCATTATCAAAAAAACGCATGCGCAAGTGGGCGATATTGTATTCTTTTCTGCTGCAGATTACGCAACGGCAAATAAAGCTTTAGATGCTGTGCGTCAAGCATTGGGTAAAATGCTACGTTTAATAAACCCTAAGGAATTAAGACCGGCTTGGGTTATTGATTTCCCAATGTTTGAAAAAACTGATGAAGGCCGCTGGACATTTACGCACAACCCTTTCTCTATGCCAGCTATTTATGATATTGAAAAACACATGGATGGTAAAGAGGATGCCATTGGTAGTATCATTGCGCAACAATACGATTTAATATTGAATGGTTACGAAATTGGAGGTGGTTCTGTGCGTGCCCACAAGCCTGAAATTCTTGAGGCGACATACAAAAATATGGGCTACACCAAAGACGAAATGATGAAGAGTGTTGGCACCATGTACAAAGCCTTTCATTATGGCGCTCCACCACATGGCGGAATTGCTTGGGGTGTGGATAGATTGATGATGATTTTAGAGAAAAAAGCATCAATTAGAGAAGTAATGGCTTTCCCAAAAACTGGAACTAGTGAAGATTTGTTGTTTGGCGCGCCATCACAATTATCTGATAAAAAGGTTGAGGAAATGAATGTAAAAGTTATGAGGAAGTAAACTCCTTTAAGGCATATAAATTTATCTGACTACAGCAGTTTTTTTTAATTAGGTTTAGTCGAATAAACATATTCTAAAGTTGCTCATTGTAACAAATTATTAATAAAATTGAATAATTTTATTAATAATTATTTGTAGATTAGATAGTTCCTTAAAATAAATATGCTAAAAACCACTTTAAATAGAACACAGTTAGAGCTACTTGCTAATGGAGATTCCAAAATATTTAGATGGATTTATGATGAATATTCGAAAGAGATGTTTTACTATGCATTCAAAATTCTAAATAATAAAGAAGTTTGCGAAGATATTATTCAGAATATTTTTATTACTTTTTGGCAAAAACGTAAGAAAGCTGCACAAATAAAAAACTTAAAAGCATATCTTTTTCAAAGTGTAAAATATAAGATTTTTAATCACATTCGAGATAGAAAGATTTCAAGCGAAGATTTAACAAGATTAAACTTAATAGATGTTTCTATGAACGCCTCAAAAAAATTAGAATATCTAGAGTTAGAAGAACTAATTAAGACCATTATAGATTTAGAACTTCCAAAGCGGTGTAGACAAATTTTTATATTAAGTAGATTTGAACATAAATCTAACAAAGAAATTGCAGACGAATTAGGTATTACTATCCAAGCTGTAAAAAATCAAATATCCAAAGGTATTTCTAAAATCAAATTAAATCTTCAAGCGGAGGAATTCGTTTTACATTTTTTTATATTTTCTTTCTTTTTAAAGTAATCAATAGAACCGCCTTGTGCTTTATTACTAAAGGTTTATGATTACTTTCTTACACGTATAAAACGTTTAATATAATTACATATTTCAAAATTATTTAAAAATAATGGGGTGTGAACGTGTACTATATTAAATTTTATGGTACTTGTTAATAGACGCTCCTTTCTAGCACAATAATATTATGAATAAAGAACAAGTAAAAAAACTTTTCAAAAAGTACGTCAATAACACATGTACCGATAAGGAAAAACAAGTTTTAGAACGTTACCTAGAATCTTTTCAACAGAAAGATTTAAATCTGAAGGATTTAGATTTTGATGAAAGAATTAAAGAAAAAATTTGGGCAGATGTTCTATCTAAAACAAGTCAAAAGAAAAAAGTATTTCGATTCCCATTTAGAAGATTATATAAATATGCTGCTGTTTTTATCTGTTTAGTGTCTTTAACATATTGGTTTTTAGCTAGAGAAAAAAATAATCAAAGTCAAGACATTGTAGTTGTAGAACAAGCTATTATACTTAAAACAGGAAACAACAAAGAAGTGGTTATTAATACCAGCGATCCACAAGTTTTATACAAAAACGGAAAAGTAATTGGAACACATGACGGTAAATCTATAAATTATTCCAACAACGAAACTGAAACAGTTTTAACATTCAATGAGATTAAAATTCCTAATGGAAGAACTTTTAAATTAACACTTTCCGATGGCACAGCAGTACATTTAAATGCAGGAACAACCATGAAATACCCAGTAACTTTTATTCAAGGGAAGCAAAGAGAGGTTTATTTGGATGGCGAGGCTTATTTTGAAGTTGCTAAAGATAGTAAACACCCTTTTATCGTAAACGCCAATAATATGGGGGTTAAAGTTTTAGGAACCCATTTTAATGTTAATACATATAATGACCTAAATCCATATACTGTTTTAGCAGAAGGAAGCGTAACTGTGTACAATCTCGAATTGAAAAGTGGTAATGAATCCCAAAAAACTATTATTCCTGGCCAAAAGGCATCACTCACAAATAAAAACATACAAGTTGAAGAGGTTGACATTAATGAGTATTTAGATTGGAAAGAGGGGATGCTTATTTTCAACAATGAAAGATTTTTAAATATTCTAGCAAAAATAGAACGAAAATATAATGTTACCATTAAAAACGAATACCTGGAACTTAATAATTTAAATTTTAAAGGAAGTTTTGAAAACGAGACCATTATTGATTTATTGAACACTTTTAAAGTAAGTGCTGGATTTAATTATACAATAATTGATAACGAAATAGTAATTAGCAAACCTTAATAATAACGCCTATGACATAACTTTTTTACCAAATTAAAAGCTGAGAAACACCACATCAATTCCCAGCAAAATCTTAATCATTAATTAATAGAATTCAACTAAAACTAAAAACTGGAATATGAACAAACAAAAAGAACTTTTTGGGTTTATTCAAAACCTCATAAATAAACACAGAGAAATTAAGCTAACATCATTATTCTTCTTTCTTCTCTTTTGTCAAGTAAATGCCGCATCTTATTCTCAAAATAAAAAAATTTCTATTCATTTAGACAATGAGCCTGTTGAGAATGTTTTAGATGCCATAGAATCACAAAGTACATTTAATTTTTTCTATAAGATAGGGGAAATAGACGTATCAAAGAAAATAAGTATTAATGCTTATAAAACGCCAATAAAGGAAATTTTAACACTTATTAGTAACCAAAGTAATATTTCATATCAAGTAGTAAAAAATCAAATTGTTTTAAAAAGAAACGAGTCTTTTGTTAAGAGTACAACCAACCTTACTCCTACTAAAAACATCGAGAAACAAGAATTTACTATTAAAGGTAGTGTTTTAGATATGAATGATGTGCCGCTTCCAGGTGCAAGTATACTAGAAAAAGGGACTACTAATGGAACAGTTTCAGATTTTAATGGAGAGTTTACGATTACCGCTAAATCCACTAATCCAATTTTAGTTATATCTTTTTTAGGTTATAACTCCAAAGAAATTGCAGTTAAGAAAGACACGGAGCTTACCATTAAACTTGAAGAAAATGCAGCTAGCCTAGATCAGGTAGTAATCGTTGGTTATGGTTCTCAAATAAAATCACAAATTACTGGCGCTATTGCTAGTGTTGATTCAGAAATGCTTAATGAAAAACCTGTAGCCTCCGTAGATAGAGCTATGCAAGGTTTAGTTTCTGGAGTTAATGTATCTACTAATAACTCAACTCCTGGCGGTGGCGCTTCTATACGAGTAAGAGGTGCAGGAAGTCTTAATAACAGTGAGCCTTTATACGTTATAGATGGTGTACCTTTTAACGCAGGAGAAAGTACAAATTCAAGTCCGTTGAGTTTTATTAATCCAAACGACATTGAAAATATCTCCATTCTTAAAGATGCTGCATCTGGTGCCATATATGGAGCTAGAGCGGCCAATGGTGTTGTATTGATTACCACGAAAAAAGGAAAAAGAGGTGTAGGCACATTTAGTGTAAACTCATCTTATGGTATTCAAAAAATAGCGAATACATTAGAATTGATGACTGCCTCAGAATGGGCAGAATGGACAAATCAAAGAGCATTATCAGATGGAAACGAAATAATTTTTCAAAACCCACAATCTTTAGGGGTTGGAACAGATTGGGTAGATGCTACAACGCAAGTTGCTCCCATCCATAATCATCAAATTTCATACTCTATGGGTAGTGAAAAAGGAAGTATTTTTACCTCTTTAGGGTATTTTAATCAAAATGGTGTATTAAAGGGAACAAACTTTGAAAGATTCACCTTTAGAGTTAACGCAGAACATAACATATTTGACAGGTTAAAAGTAGGAACAAATACTGATTTTAGACGCTCTGAACAAACAACATTTGGTGGCGGATCAAGAAATGAAATTATAACTGGAAGCACGTATTTTAGTCATGTATTTTATCCGAATTTAGCTCCGAGAGATACTAATGGTAATTACACCCCAACACCATCTGAAGACCCTTACCAACCATGGGTAAATCCATTATTTCTTCTTGAAAACCAAAGCCCACCACCAATTGATAATAGTTTTAGGTCTAGACTGTATTTTAATTTTGATATTACTTCCAATCTTAGTTTTAATACTAGTGGGGCTTATACGTATTTCAATTCGAAAAGAGATGTTATAAATCCATATTACAGTCTTGGACAAGCTGTTAATCAAGACCCAACTATTGGAAAATCCCAATCCTATACAGGTACTCTATTATTAGAAAATGTTTTAAGTTACAAGTTAAGAACAGATAACCATAATGTAGATGTAGACTTAGGGCAAAGTTCCCAGAAAACTAAAGGCGAGTCTTTAGGAGTTACTGCTACTTATACAAATAATACAGAACCACAAACCCAAATTAATGGTGCTGCTACAAGTTACGAATATGAAAATGGATTTATTGAAAATGCATTGGCATCCTATTTTGGTAGAATAAACTACGCATACAAAAACCGTTATATTTTCACCTTAACAGGACGTTATGATGGCTCTAGTAAATTTGGAAGAAATAATAAATGGGGATTTTTCCCTTCGGCTTCTGCAGCCTGGAGAATTTCTGAAGAAGATTTCTTTTCCAAAGAATCATTCATAAATTCACTTAAACTTAGAGCAGGATGGGGACAAGTTGGTTTCGATGAAATTCCAGGAGGAATTATTGACAGCCAGTACACCTTAAATGGCTGGGAATATCCTTTAGGAAATATTAATGCTGAACGTAATTCTGGAGCAGGCCCTATTTCCATAGTAAACCCAGATGCGCAATGGGAAACAGTGACACAATTTGGTATTGGGTTGGAAGCTACCTTTTTCGATAGAGCCCTAGACGTTACTTTTGAATATTACAATAAAAAAAGAACGGATATGTTTTTGGAGGTACCAGTTTCAGGGGTTTCAGGACTTACTGGTTCTTTTAGCGGAGCTAAACAATTTGAAAACATAGGAGAACTCGTAGATAAAGGTTTTGAAATTAGCGTATCTTACAATAAGGATTTTGGGGATTTAAACTTCAACATTGGCGGAAACCTTTCTACAATTGATAATGAAATAACCTATGCCGGACCGCTTGGACGTATTGATGGTTTCACATACAATAATGAAAATATAGTAAGATCGCAAGTAGGCGAAAGTATTTTCTCGTTTTTTGGTTTTGAAGCCGACGGAATATTCCAAAATGCTGAAGAAGTGGCTAATCATGCAACCGGACAAACAAGAGTAGAGCCTGGAGATATCCGTTTTAAAGATATTTCAGGGCCAGACGGCGTTCCTGATGGTGTTATAGATGATAACGATAGAACTATAATAGGTAAATCTGTTCCTGATTTTTTCTATGGATTCAATGTAGGTGGAACCTACAAAAACTTTGATATTTCTGTTCAAGCTAATGGTACATCTGGTAATGATGTTTTAAATCTTACAAAACATAATTTAATAGATGCAACCAATAGAGGTAATAAATTGAGCTATACACCATGGACTGCAGCAAACCCAACACAATACCCAAGAATAAATGGTCAGGATGGAAATAATAGAAAAATATCTAGCTATTATGTGGAAGACGGTTCGTTTTTAAGAATCAATAATATACGTTTAGGTTATAATTTACCATTAGAAAATATAAACGCATTAGGGTTGTCAAAATTATATATTTACACCAATTTGGCCAATCCTTTTACCTTTACTGATTATTCAGGAATAGACCCTGAAGTGGGTAACACATATAACGGAGCTAACAGATCACAGGGTATTGATCAATTTGTATATCCAATAGCAAGAACTTTTACATTGGGTGTAAACCTTTCCTTTTAATTAAAAAAACTATAAAAATGAAAAAAATAATATATACGATATTTCTTTCCCTATGTGTATTAACAGCATGTAGTGATGATTTTGTTCAAATAGAAAACCAAAATGGAATTAGTGAAGATAGATTCCTAGAAACAGCAAATCAAGCCAATCAAGCCTCTGTGGCCATGTACCATCCTATATCAAACCACGGATTATATAGAATGGGATTTTTGATTTTTGGTGATGTAACCTCAGATAATATTGATAATGGTGGTTATGGTACCGGTGTTCTTGGTAATGCTATTAACGGTTTAGCAGATTACAATTGGGACGGATCTAACAAATTTTTAGTAAATAGATGGAACGCATGTTATCAAGGTATAGCAAGAGCAAATTATCTAATAGGCAAAATAGACCAAGTAACAGATATTTCTGAAGGTTTACGCAACCAGTATTTAGGTGAAGCATACTTTATGAGAGCTTTTTATTATTATCATTTAGTAATTGGTTTTGATGAAGTACCGCTGATAACAAAAACCATAACCTCTTCCGCAGAAGCTAACACAGTTACAAAATCTTCAGTAGAAGATATATATAATCAAATCATAGAAGATTTTAAAACGGCTAGCACCTTACTACCAATTACGCCTGCAGTACCAGAAGAATTTGGTAGAGCAACTAAAGGCGCTGCTTTTGCTTTTTTAAGTAGAGTTTATCTATGGACGAAAGATTATCAAGATGCTATTGATGCTGCTATTGAAGTAGAAAAACTTAATAAATATGCTTTAGTTTCTACAGGTGATTACGCAAAACTATTTGATGGTCGTTTAGAAAATTCATCAGAATCTATAATGGAAGCACAGTTTGTAAGTGGTTATAATTATTGGAGTGAAGATCAAGCAGAAACTAGCCAAATGCAAAATATGTTTCCCAGAGTTCCATGGGCGCAGTATTGGGCGGTTAGAAAATCTGATACTTATAATGTCCTTAATTCTTTTGATGACGGTGATGTAAGACGTTCTGCTAGTATTTTAGTAGCTTTTGAAGACATGATTGAATACCCTGATGCCGGAGTAACAAGTCTTTTTCCAGACCCGAACATACTAGATAGTTGGAATTCAAGATTTCAAGACCCCATATCAGATAAAGGGAATATGCAAATTCGTAAATATTTACCTTATAATCCATCTCAATGGGGAGGAGCACAGGCGCCATGGCAGTATACACAAATTAACGTGCCTATTTTTCGATATTCTGAAATATTTTTAAATAAGGCTGAAGCGTATATTCAAATGAGTGATTCTGAAAATGCCTTAAAAGCTTTGGAAGTTGTTAGGACTAGAGCTGGACTTACTATGGATGATGTACCAACCGACCCAACTGGCGTATTTGAGCAAATTAAGAACGACCGCCGGAATGAATTAATGTTTGAAGGACATCGATGGTTCGATTTAAAAAGATGGGGTGATTTAGAGACTGTTTTAACTAATGCCGAAACCAAATATAACGGACAAACAAAATGGCCAATTCCAACTCAAGAAAGAGATATAAATCCGAACTTATAGGTATTTTTAGTTATATATTCTTACTTAAACCGGGGCTTTTAGCCTCGGTTTTATTTTTTACCTTAATTACAATTCCATAAATCCCTAATCGTTTCAATTTAAGTTATTTTATATAGTAAACAACTATTGCAAATAAAAAAGGTCTATTAAAATATAGACATTTAAAACATATTAAATGAAATTAATTTTAGTGGTATTTTAAATAAATTTCACATTTTAGTTTATTATGCTAATAATTTATTTTTTTTAATATGTATGCTTATCTTGTTTGCATATTAAAAATAATAAATTAAGAATTTAAGATGAAAAAAACAAAATACCCTAGATCATTCTCGCATATAGGTATCACGGTTCCTGATATAAATAAAGCCGTTTCATTTTACGAAAACGTTATGGGATGGTACATTATCATGAAACCATCTGAAGTTAAAAAGGACAAGGATACGGCCATTGGGCAAATGTGTATTGATGTTTTTGGCGAAGATTGGGAAACCTTTGAGATTGCACATATGTCCACTTCTGATGGTGTTGGCATTGAGTTATTTTGTTTTCCGCATGGAAACAAGGAGATTCCCGAATTTAATCCGTTTAATACAGGCTTATTCCATTTTTGCGTTCAGGATCCAGATATTGAAGGATTGACTAAAAAAATAGTGGAACATGGCGGTAAGCAGCGTATGCCAATTAGGGCGTATTATCCAGATGACAAACCGTACAAAATGGTTTATGTTCAAGACCCTTTTGGTATTGTTTTTGAAATTTATACGCATAGCTATGAGCTTACCTATTCTCAAGGTGCTTACGAGGAATAAAATAAGATTAATGAGATCGAATTATTTTTTTTTACTGAAGTTGGATTAGCTTTAAAACCTTTATTGAAACTACAGCTCATGATAATATTGGTCTGCGTTAGGGATTGCAGTAAAAAGCCCGACCCTTTTCGGGTAACGCCCAAATACAATTTAATATTATTTACCTTTGGCCCCATCAGACATATAATACAGTCGTTTCAAGCTTTTTTTAAGGAGCCGAAACCTAAATACGCCGATTATAAAAAAAATAACGCAAAATACTAAAGAAACTAATGCTAAATATTTAAAATTTGGAAAGTCTTTTAATTGAAAAAAACCAATACTTCCTAAAAGCAGGTATAATGAAGATCTTACATAAGATAAAAGGGTGCGTTCGTTAGCTAATCGGGTACGCTCAATGGCTAAATAATCTCTTAGTATTATTTTTTCGTCGGGTTTAAAGTCGCGGCCAAAATGCAAAAGCTTTATTTTTTTCATATACAAATTTAGCTATAAACACAAAACGTCTTGATATATCAAGGCGGTTTTTTATTTTTTAGAATACTTTAAAAACGTAACCTAAGAGCCAGTAGAGTATTATGAAGACGAAAAACGTACCTATACAACCACATTTTCCTCCGCCGATTTTCTTTGCTCCCCAAGCGGCTCCAATAATTCTTAATATTTTTTCCATAATACTTTGTAATATTTTTAACTAAATTAATAGTCTTGAGGTTTTTAAATTAACGCGAATCATAGAGATGTTGTTCCAATTAAGGAATATTTAAATATTTATGGGTTTGGAGTGATACTTTCCATTTTGGATTAGCCATAACATAATCTACTATTTCCGGTACTATTTTATCGCGTTTGCTCCATTCGGGCTGTAAGTATAGAATGCAATTTTTATTGACTTTGGCAGCTTGCGCTTCCGCGAAACGAAAATCGTCCCTATTGTAGATAATCATTTTGAGTTCATGTGCTTTATCGTACACTTCTTGAGTTGGCAATTTCATTTTTTTGGGAGATAAACAGATCCAATCCCAGATGCCTGTTAATTTATAAGCTCCTGAAGTTTCGATATGGACTTGCATGCCATTTGCTTTCAATTGAGTTGTTAAAGCCGTCATATCCCAAGTTAATGGCTCCCCTCCTGTTACTACAATGGTATCGCTATATTTATTAGCATTATTAACAATTGTAGAGGTTTCTGTTGGCGGGTGCAAATCAGCATTCCAGCTTTCTTTTACATCACACCAATGACAACCAACATCGCAGCCTCCAATACGCACAAAATAGGCTGCAGTTCCTTTATGGAAACCCTCACCTTGAATGGTATAAAACGCTTCCATTAATGGCAGCATTTCCCCTTTATCTACTAATTGCTGAATCTCTTTTTTCATGGGAGGCAAATATACATAATTACTTTTCTTAACATTGAAAATTTTGTGTTACAATTGATTTTTTACTAAATTTGAATTACCCTATTTTAAAGTAAACTGCTTTAATCTCTCTCAAGAATGAAAAAAATAGCTTATTCTATAATGCTGCTATGTAGTTTTTTTAGTTTTTCTCAAGTAGGTATTGGTACAACCAGCCCTGACGCGTCTTCTATATTACATATTGAATCGACCGATAAAGGCCTTTTGACCCCTAGATTAACCACAGCGCAACGTAACGCAATTACAAGCCCTGCAATCGGTTTACTGCTTTTTAATACCACCACCAATCGCTTTGAGTATAACTCTGGTAATTCAGTTGTACCAATTTGGAGTTCGCTAACTACTGGTTCTTCCGTTTATATGGGTAAATTTATTATTACAGGTACTGGAAATCAAACTATAACAGGTCTACCTTTTCAACCCACTTCTATAAAATTTTCTGCGCATGCTAATGTAGAAAGTTATGATATTAATGCTGATAACGGTGTTGGCAATAATAATAACACCTTTCAAAATGCATTTGGAACCATGTCTGGTTTTGCTACTAATTACGGTGGCACTACAGTGCAACAAGCCATTTATATTGGTGGTAATGGCAATTCTATTAACGATATTTCAAGATATGCATCAAGTTCTAGAGCTATAGCAATAAGATATTCCAATCAAAATGGAAACAACTTAGGTTTAACTGCAGCTTCGATCATTAGCTTTAATCCTGATGGCTTCACAATAAATGTTAGTAACCATACCGAAGATATTGTAGTTATTTACGAAGCACATAGGTAATTTAAAAAAATAGCTTGATTTCTTTGCGAAAAGAATTCAACCCTAAACTCCTTTTTATTCTAATTTCCTGTATTTTTATACAAAATTACACAGCATGACTAAAAAGGAAACATTTTTCGATTATATTACTAAAGGCAATACAACAAAAGGTGATTTTATCCCCGTTGGCGCTGCTATGCTAGATGGTGAAACCATTACAGATGCGCATGTAAAAATACCATTAAAAACGATGAACCGCCATGGTTTGATAGCTGGTGCGACAGGAACAGGAAAAACAAAATCTTTACAAGTTTTAGCTGAAAATTTAAGTGATAAAGGAGTTCCAGTATTACTTATGGATATTAAAGGCGATTTAAGTGGTTTGGCAAAACCTAGCCCTGGGCATGCTAAAATTGATGAACGCCATAAAAAAATTGGTATCCCATTTGAAGCCAAGCCATTTCCTGTTGAAATCCTGACTCTTTCTGAACAAGATGGAGTACGCTTAAGAGCTACGGTAAGTGAATTTGGACCTGTTCTATTGTCTCGTATTTTGGATTTATCTGAAACGCAATCAGGTGTCGTTGCTGTTATTTTTCAGTATTGCGATGACAATAAAATGCCAATTCTAGATTTAAAAGATTTTAAAAAAATATTACAATACGCCACTCAAGAAGGAAAAGAAGAGTTCTCTGAAGCATATGGTAGAATCTCGACCGCTTCAACTGGTGCAATCCTGCGTAAAGTTATCGAATTAGAACAACAAGGTGCTGAGAGGTTTTTTGGTGAAACATCGTTTGAAGTTGATGATTTATTACGTGTTGATGATGATGGGCGTGGTTATATCAATATTCTAAGATTAACAGATATCCAAGATAGACCTAAGTTATTTTCGACTTTTATGCTGAGCTTATTAGCTGAAATTTATTCTACTTTCCCAGAACAAGGCGATAGTGATAGACCGGAACTTATTCTATTTATAGATGAAGCCCATTTAATTTTCAATGAAGCCTCTAAAGCACTTTTAAATCAAATTGAAAGTATTGTAAAATTAATTCGCAGTAAAGGGGTTGGTTTGTATTTTGTAACACAAAATCCTACCGATGTTCCAGAAGCCGTTTTAGGACAACTAGGCTTAAAAATTCAACATGCCCTACGTGCATTTACTGCCAAAGATAGAAAGGCTATAAAATTAACAGCTCAAAATTATCCAGATTCTGAATATTATGATACTACCGAAGTTCTAACTTCCTTAGGGATTGGTGAAGCTTTAGTATCCGCTTTGGATGAAAAAGGACGTCCTACCCCACTCGCGGCAACGATGATGCGTGCGCCTATGAGCAGAATGGATGTGTTGACCGACCTTGAGCTTAGTAAATTACTCTCAAAATCTAAAATGGTTAAAAAATATAACGAAACCATTGATAGAGAAAGTGCCTATGAAATGCTTAATAAAAAAATAAAGCAAGCTGAAGCTGATGAGGCTAAGGAGAAAGCAAAAAAGGAGCAAGAAGCACTTGACAAAGCAGAATCTAAAAGGAAAACAACGCCTACACGACGAAAAAGTTCAGGCATGAATCCTATTGTTAAAGTATTAACCAGCGCAACTTTTATAAGAAGCGTGTTTGGTATTTTAACTAAAGTAATGAAAAAGTAGGTTGAATCGGTATCTATTAATTTAATAAACCAAAAAAGATTACATTTTACTTGATAGAGTGGCAAAAAACAAATCAATTTATGTACAAATCATTTTTAACTTTAATTATTATCAATTTCATTTTTATAAGTTGTAGAAAAGAACAAAATCGTTTTCAAATAAGTAAACAAAACATAGGCTTGCTTACCGATTCCACTCAAGTTAAAGATTTAAAAAAAATTTATGTTAACGATTCTATCGTTAAATTTATCAGCGGGGATGAGTTTACGGGAAATATAAATAATATTGAAATTTTTGAAAAAGGAGGAAAACAATTATTAACGCTTACACCAAAGCAAGCTTTAGACTCTACCTCTACTATTGGCAGTGTACGTATTCTAGATGCACGTTTTAAAACAGATAAGAATATTTCAAAAATAAGCACCTTTAAAAACATAAAAGACAGTTATAAAATCTCTAGAATTAGTAACTTAATAAATTCAATTGTTATTGCTGTAGATGATGTTAATGCTAGTTTTACTATTAACAAAAAAGAACTTCCTGCAAATCTTAGGTTTGATATGGATTTAAGGTTTGAAGCTACCCACATTCCAGATAATGCCAAAGTAAAATACTTTTTTATTAATTGGAATAACTAATATAAATCAAAATGAATCCTTTCTTATCAAAAATATTAGTTGATGTGGCTCGTAAACGACTTGAAAAAAAACAAGTTAATGCGCCCATAACAAAAAAACAAATAGAACCCTTGGTAAGAAAATATGAGGTAGAAGTATCTCATGCCATAAAAGAGTATATTTTTATAATAATTGGTGTGTTTTCTGCTGGCTTTGGTTTAAAAGGATTTTTACTTCCTAATAAATTTATTGATGGAGGTGCTACAGGAATTTCTTTACTTCTTGAAAATATTACGTCATTAAATCTTAGTATACTTCTAATTATAATTAATTTACCTTTCATATTTCTAGCTTCGAAAACTATTGGCAATAAATTTGCTTTAAAAAGCATTTTAGCTATTGGATTTTTAGCTATAGTAGTCCATTTTGTTGAATACCCTACCATTACAGAAGATAAGCTACTTATAGCTGTTTTCGGGGGCTTTTTTTTAGGGTTAGGTATAGGAATGTCCATGAGAGGCGGAAGTGTTATTGATGGTACAGAAGTTTTGGCCATTTTCTTAGGACGAAAATTATCGCTTACAATTGGTGATGTATTATTACTAATTAATATTGTAATATTCTCAGTTGGCGCTTATGTACTTTCCATTGAAACTGCGCTTTACGCTATCCTAACATACTTATCAGCAGCAAAAACAGTAGATTTTGTAGTTGATGGTGTTGAAGAATATGTAGGCGTTACTATAATCTCGAATAAACATGAAGACATGAGGATTATGCTTACCCAAAAACTACGTCGAGCCTGTACTATATATGCCGGCAGAGGTGGGTATGGCACGAGTGGCGAAAGCTATGATAAAGATATTATCTATACCATAGTGACCCGATTAGAACTTGCAAAACTTCAAACTGAAATTGATAAAATTGATAGAAGTGCGTTTGTTGTTATGGGTGTTGTTAAAGATTTAAAAGGCGGCATGATTAAAAAGAAACCGTTACAAGATCAGCATTAAATAGAAGTTAGAAGAAAATTTACAATTTTTTTAAAAACAGGAACACGTTATGGCAAAGAAAAAATATACTATTCAAAACAATCCATTTGTTGTTCCCACGACAGATGGTAAAACCATAAAAGAACATTTTGGACGTGCTACTGATCAAAACTCAAAAATAAGTATTGCGCACATGAAAGCCCCTGCAGGATGGAGCGAACCTTTTCAAACCCCAGAATTTGATGAGTTCACATTTATAATTAGTGGTAAAAAGCAATTTATTATAGATGGAGAACAGATTGTTTTAGAAGCTGGCCAATCTATCAAAATCGAAAGGTGTACTAGGGTTCAATATTCCAACCCATTTACTGAAATGTGTGAATATATTGCCATTTGTACACCGGCATTTTCTATGGATTTAGTAAATAGAGAAGATTGATGCCATAGTAATCTTAAAACACCGTGTATAATCAAATCTTAATTCCCATTTATAAGTAAAAAACAAGCTTAATTGATACTTTATTTATATTTTTCTTTTCTTCAAGAAAAAAATTTAAAAATTATTTTACCACATTTTGAAATATACATGGCTCAAATGAAAAAATACCTTCCCAAAATAATTGGAGCTTGTATAAATGTTATAGTTTACATATCTCCTAAGCTTGCAGCTAAACTCGCTATGGTTTTATTCTCCACACCTAAAAAAGGGAAAACCACTGAAATAGAGTCAGAATATCTTAATACAGCTATTCATGATAGCATTCAATTTGATAATATTTCAATAAAAATATTCCACTGGCAAGGCGAAAAAAAAACTATTTTATTAGCTCACGGATGGGAGAGCAATACCTTTAGGTGGAAAGATTTAATTGAACAATTGAAAATGCTCAATTATAATATTGTAGCACTAGATGCTCCTGCACATGGTAGTTCTGGTGGTAAATCCTTCAATGCTATACTGTACTCAGAATGTATTAACATGGTTGTAAAAAAATTTAATGTTCATACTATAATTGGACATTCTGTTGGTGGTATGGCCGCTGTATTCTTTCAATATAAATACCAACTTAAATGCATTAAAAGCCTTGTCCTATTAGGTGCGCCTTCAGATTTTATTGGTGTATTTAATCGTTATGAAAACATGATGGGTTATAACAAACGAGTTTCGGAGGCACTAAAGGCTTATATTCTAAAAGATTTTAATCATTTACCAGAATATTTTTCACCTGCAACATTTTCTAAAGATATTACAGCGAAAGGACTGATTATTCACGACAAAAAAGATAGAATTATACCTTTTAAAGATGGTTTAAAATTTAAACAGAACTATACAAACTCAAAATTTATTGCCACAAATGGCTTTGGTCATGGTCTTAAATCGGAGGTTGTATATCATCATATTTTTGAGTTTTTAAATGGTTAAATATCGTATTTTTGAGTCATGGCAGAAATAATATTAAAACGCATCAATAAATTTCTAAGTGAGGTTGGTTTTTGTTCAAGAAGAGAAGCTGATAAACTCATAGCCGCCGGTCGTGTTACAATAAACGGTGCAGTTCCAGAAATGGGAACTAAAATTATACCAGCAGATGTTGTTGCTGTTGATGGTGTAGAAATTAAAAACACAAAAACCACTTTTGTTTACTTGGCATTTAATAAACCTGTTGGAATTGTATGTACCACTGACACGTCTGTTGAAAAGGATAATATTATAGACTTTATCAATTACCCAAAGCGTATTTTTCCTATCGGAAGACTAGATAAACCAAGTGAAGGTTTAATTCTTTTAACTGATGATGGTGATATTGTAAATAAAATTCTTCGTGCCAGTAATAATCATGAGAAAGAATATATTGTAACGGTTGATAAACCTATTTCACAAACATTTATTGAGCGTATGTCGAGTGGTATCCCTCTTGAGGAATTAAAAAAAACCACTAAAACATGCCAGGTTGAAAAACTAAACAGTAATACATTCAAAATTATTTTAACACAGGGGCTGAACAGACAAATACGGCGTATGTGCGATTATTTAAATTATGAAGTTGAAAGCCTAAAGCGTGTTAGAATCATGAACATAGAGCTCGATATGCCCGTTGGAGAATATCGTGAGTTAACTCAAGAAGAATTTAAAAAGCTAAACAACCTTTTAAAAGAAAGCACAAAAACTTTTAATAGAAACAGAGATAAAAAGGATAAGCCTTTTTCAAAATATTAAATAATTATTTTTAAAAAAAAACCTTTTTTTCGAACTACATTTTTTGAAATATAATCATTACGCTGACAAAAAAATGTAAGACTATTAATATCTGGCTTCAAAAATTATAAAAAATATAATATAATTTAACAAGTATTGTATATTTTATCTATTATGCCTTTCTCTAGCCAACAATGTATTTTTAAGTAACATAGCAATAGTCATGGGGCCAACGCCGCCAGGAACAGGTGTGATATAACTTGCTTTTTGGCTTACACTTTCAAAATGAACATCACCAGCAAGTCTATAGCCATTTTTTTTTGTGGCATCTGGCACACGGGTAATTCCTACATCGATAATAACAACATCTTCCTTAACCATATCGCCTGTTAAAAACTCTGAAATCCCTATAGCAGCAACTACAATATCAGCTTCTCTGGTAATATCCTCTAAGTGCTTTGAACGACTATGAACTACTGTTACTGTGGCATCTCCAGCTTTTCTTTTTTGGCTCATTAAAATACTCATTGGTCGGCCAACAATATGGCTTCTTCCTAAAACGACCACATTTTTTCCTGAAGTCTCTATTTGATAGCGCTCCAATAATTCCATGATACCGTAAGGTGTCGCAGGAAGAAACGTTGGTAAATCCAAGGTCATTCTACCTACATTTGTTGGGTGAAAACCATCTACATCTTTATCTGGATTAATAGCCATTAAAACCTTTTGCTCATCGATTTGATCTGGAAGCGGTAATTGTACTATAAATCCATCAATGGCATCATTGGTATTTAAGTCGTGAATCTTTTCCAGTAATTCTTCTTCTGAGGTGTAGTCCGGTAATTCAATAAGTGTTGAGTTAAAACCGATACGCTCACAGGCTTTTACTTTGGCATTAACATAAGTCATGCTCGCACCATCAGAACCGACAAGAATAGCAGCCAAATGAGGCACTTTTTCATTTTTAGAAACCATTGCAGATACATGCTCAGCAATTTCATCTTTTATATCGTTACTTACTTTTTTACCGTCTAAAATTGTCATGTTTATTCATTTTTGCCTCGAATTCACATCTGTTATTTTATCGCAAAGACGTTAAGGCGCAAAGTTTATTTTATTTTGTCACTACATAATGTAAGCCACACAATTACTTCATGTTCTTCATCATCTGCATCATCTTTTTGCCACCACCACCTTGCATCATCTTCATCATTTTACCCATTTGGTTAAATTGCTTTAAAAGTTGATTTACCTCTTGAACTGTAGTTCCCGAACCTTTTGCAACACGCTTTTTTCTACTTGCATTAAGTACTGATGGATTTGTACGTTCTTTTGGTGTCATGGAATGGATAATGGCTTCAATACCCTTAAAGGCATCATCGTCAATATCAACATCTTTCATCATTTTTCCAGCGCCAGGAATCATACCCATGAGGTCTTTCATGTTTCCCATTTTCTTAATTTGCTGGATCTGATTTAAAAAATCATCAAATCCAAACTGGTTTTTGGCTATTTTCTTTTGAAGTTTTCTTGCTTCTTCTTCATCAAATTGCTCTTGCGCGCGCTCGACTAAGGATACGACATCTCCCATACCAAGAATACGATCTGCCATACGCGATGGGTAAAACACATCAATAGCTTCCATTTTCTCGCCCGTACCTATAAATTTGATTGGTTTATTTACAACAGATTTAATGGATATAGCTGCACCACCGCGTGTATCACCATCTAATTTAGTAAGGATAACACCATCAAAATTTAAAACATCGTTAAAGGCTTTTGCCGTATTAACAGCATCTTGTCCCGTCATAGAATCTACAACAAAAAGAGTTTCTTGTGGTTGTATAGCTTTGTGGATGTTTGAAATCTCCGTCATCATTGCCTCGTCAACAGCTAAACGCCCGGCAGTATCTATAATGACTACATTATGTCCATTTGCTTTGGCATGCGTTAATGCTGCTTTGGAAATAGCTACGGGATCATTATTACCTTTATCACTAAAAACCTCAACTCCTATTTGCTCGCCTACAACATGTAATTGATCTATTGCAGCAGGACGATATACATCGCAGGCTACTAATAATGGTTTTTTTGTTTTTTTGTTTTTTAAATAATTAGCTAGCTTACCGGAGAACGTTGTTTTACCAGACCCTTGCAAACCTGACATTAAAATTATAGTTGGCGTACCAGACAGGTTTAAACCTTCGGCATCGCCACCCATAAGTTGGGTCAGCTCGTCTTTTACGATTTTAACCATTAACTGTCCTGGCTGTAACGTAGTTAATACGTTTTGTCCAAGTGCTTTTTCTTTTATTTTGGTTGTAAATTCTTTGGCTATTTTGAAGTTAACATCGGCATCTAGTAATGCACGCCTAACTTCTTTTAAAGTTTCCGCTACGTTTACTTCTGTAATGCTTCCGTGCCCTTTAAGAACGTGAAGGGCCTTATCTAATTTTTCGCTTAAATTATTGAACATAGTTTTATGTGTTCTATTAGCATTCTGCAACTTGCATTATGCCTTAAATGATTGCATTTAAAAATGTAAAAATAACTAAATATTTTTGTTTTTATGGGATTGAATTATTCTTTTACTTGAACAAGTTTGATAGGAAAAAATATGGCTTTATCAAAGCTTAACAAATAAGCTTATTTACGGCTGGTTATCATTAAAAAACGTAAACACAACCGCGTTAGGGATTGAAGTGGATAGCCCACAGCGGACTTTTGGGAGCGCGGACTTGGAATGAAAAGCCTGACCCTTTTCGGGTAACGCCCTAATTACTTTACAAAAAGAAATTCCAAACGACACCAAAGCGTACTGTGAAATCGCGATAAGGATTATTTGGGGCTGAGTAATAGTTATAGCCTGTAAATGCCGAATTAAAGTGTTCTGCTTTTAAAAAAATTCTTGTCTGGCGTATTTTAGCGTTTAGGAAAAAATCTAGGCGAGGAAAATCACCAAATTGCCTTTCGTTTTGCACATAGAATTCTGCTAATAGTGGGTTGTAAGCATCCATATAAAATTTAGTAAAGTAGTTTACGGTAAAGCCTGTTTGGAGGTAAAGTGCCTTTTTAAATATGTGACTACCAAAATATATGGTGTTTCGGGTATTTATTTCTGGTACGTTTAAGATATTGTTATCATCTTTTACGTTTTGGTATAGTATGGTGTTATTTATAGCGAATTTACCGAACCTAATTTCATTTTGGAATTTTACCCTTAAATAGTTTATGGTATTATTATTTTGAAATGGCGCTATTTGTTGTGTAATTTCGTCTTTTTTGAAATAGACAAGGTTGTCTATAGTAGAATAATCGACAGTTATATTAGCTAATTCTTTAAATTTTAGAGTAAAACCAACTTGTTGTGTTTCGATATTACTGAAACTATTTTGCCAATTGTAACTTATATAATCACTTTGATATAGCAGCGCATTATAATTTGGTACTTTTGAGCTATGATTTATGGATGCTGATACATCAATATCATCACTTAGGTTAAAAATGGCTTTTGCATTAAGGTAGTTTCCATCAAAATCACCTGCTATGTTTGCGCCTAGTTCTCCATATAAACGGAAACCTTTATAGCGTTTGCTGTATTTACCGCCCACTGCAAAAACGTTTCCTTTTAGCCTATTAATTATAGTATTTCCGTTTAATACCACCAATTTGTCATAACCGTAATTATAATTTGTATTGTTTATGTTTACTTGTATGTTGCCTAATACATTATTATAATAATCGATTTTAAATTCGTTGTAGAAATTCTCTAATGTGGCTTTGTCCCTTAGATTTCTAGTTTCGAAGGCATTACCGAAAAAAGTTGTATTTGCTCTAGTTTGGTCGTATTGATAATATTTATCCTCAAAAGAAATAATGTGCCTGACATCTAATCGGCTTTTTGATGTGGAATCGTTTAATGTATGTGGCAAATATTTTTCTACTACTTTATTGAAAATATTATAATTATGATCTAAATGAAAACGTTTACCACGTACTATGCTTTCAGCATCTTCAAAATTGACCTCTAAAATGGAGCGGTCTAAAAATTCCTCATCGCCACTTTCAAAATCAGAAACACTATTTTCCTGCAAACCACCGTTTTCCTGATTTAATAAATCTTGCATAACGATATGTCCTCTTGCTTGATAACGTTTGTTTTTAGTTAGATAATTTGACGTAAACCTAAAATTACCGGTACTGGTTAATAGGTGTTGATATTTACCTAAGGAACGAAGGCCTTTGTAAGCTATCGAGAAATTTAATTGTGGTGATGTATTTACGGTAAAAAACGTATCTGCTAATTGCCCCTGCTCGAAAGCCGTTTTAAAAACCATTTCGGTTAAGGGTGTTGGAACATGATAATAACTAATATCCTCAATTTCCATGTAATTAAAATGTCTTGCTCTTGCACCGAACAAAGGCATAGAGCTTGTGTTTTCAAAATTATAGGTCAAAGTATTATAAGTTTGCCCTAAATTTGAAAAAGGTATTAGACCAAAATTATCTTTACGCAGATAATTGAATTTATATTCTTTGTTAATAGTTAAAGTGGTATCTAAATATGTTGTGTCTCTTGAATGTGATATGATGAGATAGTCTTGGATTTTTAGTTTTTTATCCTTGGAATTATCTTGGTTTGTTGAATCTGAAACTTTTTTTCTTTGTTCAATTTTATTAACATTTTGTAAAGGTGTGCTTTGTGGGTTTAAAAATGTAGTATCCTCTGCTTTAATTTGGCGTTCTGAAAGTGTTTGCCCAATTAATTCAGTAGATATAAGAATGAAAAAAAAAATAAAACCTAATTTCTGCATAATGATTTATAAACGATGCAAATGTAAAAAACAATATATGATAACGTTATAAATTGAGAAAAGATATTTTCATCATATTATTAAACTAAAAAACCTCTATACTTATAAAATTAAGTATAGAGGTTTTATTTGGCATTATTGTTTTATAACAACTTGCTAAAAGAATAATCCATAAGCTCTGAGCGAAGGATTATTTAAGTTTGTAAATGCTCCCGCAGGGTCAGTATAATTGCTAATACTTGCTCTAAAAGGTCCTTCATTAGTGTAAAGTAAACCTTCGGAACCACTAAAAAAATCAATCATAGGTTGTAATTCTGCTTCTAAAAAAGCATCATTAGCTCCTGTAAAAGGGCCTAAGTAATCGAAAAACAATTTATTATCATCAATACTAGCTGAAATACAATAATTTGCTCTAAAATCATTACCAGAAGCATCTTGAACCCAAATCGCTAAATTAGAGCAAACGTCTTCAAAATTTAAAAACACTGCATAGAAAGAAAAACTTAGTACTCCCGGCCCAAATCGAGCATCAAGCTTATTATTAATTTCACCTATTACAAGCTCTCTAAAACAAGGACTTAACAATGGATTTGTTCCATCTGCTGTATCATAATAGAATACTCCACCAGGTAATTCCTGAATATCTTCTCCTGAAGGAGGTGATGAAACTTTCAGTATCTTTACAGATATTCCATTAGCTGTTGAAACATACTCGAATTGCCCGTTGTTAAAAGTTTTAGTAAAGTTTTCAAAAAGATCCCCATTTAATTCCAATGCTGGACTTATTTGCAAACCATCATCTGTAAAAGCAATACCAAATTCCTCTGTTACTTCTAGAGAACCTATATCATCAAGCCTAGATGGTTTTGCAAAAAACCTCTCTTCATCATAATTTAAATTATAAATTACAGGGCTGTCACCACTATCTACAACTAATGAAGTCGTAAAGAAAACATTATCAATTTCACAATTAACACTAGTAAAACTAATTCTATTTGCTAAAGATTCATTTATACTTGCAATACTTTCAGTATCAAAATCTGTGAAATTTGTAGGTGTTAATACAAGTGAGGCAGTGTCTCTATTTCTTATATCTCTAAAAGTTAAAACGCCATTATCATTACTAAAATATTGGAAAACTGATGTTCCATAGAAGCCTTGTGGTGCTCGTCTACCATTAATAACATCAACAACTGTCTCAGGATCCGTTCCTTTAGTTATATGATTTCGTGTTGTAAACACTAATTCAACAGCAGAACCCAAACTTACCTCATAACTTGAATTGGCTAAATTTATGTCTTGATCAAAATCTGAAGTTTGCCTAACTGTTCCGTCAGCATTAAATTTCATAAATAATGTAAAGCCACCACGCTGGTCATTTTTTGTGAAATAAACCGCTTTATAACCATTAGGCTCGCCGACTAATAATGAGGTTAATTCATTTACTCTTTGATCTACTCTATTGGAAGGAGTTTCATTAAATATTTGCGTATCGTCATCATTACAAGACACAAAAAACAATGTGATAAACGCAATAAAGAGATATGATATTTTAATTTTTTTTTCCATTTTCATAATTTTAATTATTTAAAATTCTTATAATTAATTTGTTAAATCAATTAAGGCTTGTTGCGTTAATTCTTGTAGTTCGTAAAAATTAATATTGAAATTATCCTTATAGTAATCTACTATTAATTGCTCTTTCTCTCGAATATAACCAATAGCTTCAGTATTGATAATTACATTTCCGTTACTATCTTGCATGTATCGATACTCAGCATTACCTGTAAGCCTTGTTTCATCAAAATAATCTTGATCAAAAAATCCAATAGAATTTATTAAATCATCCCATTGACTCTTTGATCTATTTAACATATAAGCTACCATTTCAACAAAATCTTCTCCTGGTTGACTAGATCCATATGCAGAAATGTAGCCCAAAGACCTTGCTTCTTCATTACTTCTATCTGCCCATGACGATGTATAATCCGAAGGGTTTACGAGGTCAAAAGCAGGATCGTACGGCTCGTTCTGATTTAAAATATGACCATATTCATGATGAATAGTTGATAATGGGCCGACAGCAGATGACTGAACGTCAAAATCGTCACGTGGACCAAATTCATCTTCTTCATAGACTACGCTTTCAAAATCTAAGTAATCGATATTGAATAAAGTAATTCTTGCTCCTGCTTCAGCAATACCCAAAGTTATTGATTGCCCTCCAGGATTATAGTTAAAACCTCCAGAAACTACGAATTCTCTTGGCGCAATATTTTTTATAAAATCTTTACCACCTAAAGTATTATATGGTTCAATCCATGCTTTAGTTAAGGCATTTGTTACAGGTGTTACATTGGATTCGAATGGAGGGTGCAAAAAACGATCGACATCGCTATCATTGATGTTCCATTTATATTTAATTTCAATGTTGTAAGGTTCAACAAAATTCTGTCTCAAAAAGATATCTAAATCATTAAGAATAGGCTTTGAGGTATCTATTTGACTTTCTGTAACACCCACCTCTTCACTTCCACAAGATGTCATAATTATTAATGCTACGAACGCGACAAGTATATGTTTAAAATATGTATTTTTCATAATATTATATAATATTTTATTTAATTATAATTTTATCTTGGATTTGCTTCAATACCAAATGACTGAGCGTCAATAGGAATTTGCAATGCTCTTCTGTTATCGCCTTTAGGTAGCGTTAATGTTTCTAGAACAAATCCACTAACATTAACTATAGGGTGGTTAACGACAATATCATGACGTTTAATATCAAACCAACGAATACCTTCATTATACAAAATGGTTCGTTTCATTGTTAAAATAGCATTAATGTATGCTAGTGCTCCGTCATCAGGTATTGTATAAAACGGGGTATATAATTCATTGTCAGAAACTTCATAAAGCGTTCTTATTTGTGTATCCGTAAAGATATCATCAGCATCGTAATTCTGAATTTTTGTTGAATACGACAAGTTTATATCGTCGAGTGCATTGTCATATTGCTCAAGCATAGCATAAGCCTCTGCTCTGTTCAATAATACTTCATCTGTCGATATTAGAATGAAAGTTGCAAATGGAATACCAATACCTGCAGCTTGATTTGTTACTCTGAAATATTCATTAATCTTTAAAGGAGTAAGGCCTAAATCACCACTCCCTACTATAAATAATGGATAATCCCAGCGCGCCCCATTACGAGCAAATGTAAATAATTCTCGTTGTAAAGAACGACTCATTTGATATCTCGCAGTTGCACTGTTACGTGTATATAGAGACACGCCTGAAACTAACAAAAGATTAGCTGGCTCTGTTGAAGATGTGTAAAGCTGTCTTAAATTAGCACCTGGCGTATTGGTGTACAAACCATTTATATTCCTTAAAACGAACCTAGGGTTTGAACCTAAAGCTAAGGTACTATACTTAATAACCTTTTGCCATTCCCCTTTATTTAAATAAAATCGTGATGCAAATGCATTTGCTGTCTCTTCTGTAAAATGGAAAGCTTCTACCAGATAATCATTTTCTATTAATGGTAAACCTTCGTTTAAATCTTTTTCAATATCTTCATACACCTCTTCTATACTCGCTCTCGTATAAGATCCTAAAAGTATTGTTTCTGTTTTTTTAACGTAAGGTATTCCTAAATCTGAAGCCGCTGTTGTAGGATTATAAGCTTTAGAAAAAATACTTACAAGCATAAAATGTGCATATGCTCTACAAACAAGAGCTTCTCCTTTTTGGGCATCAAACTCTTCACCTCCACCTAAATCTTCTATAGATTGTAGTGCTTGGTTAGCCTGAGCAATTGCTGCATAAGCAGCATTCCAATAATTTGTAGGTGTATCTTCATCAATGTCATTAAGGTCTCTCCAGAAATACATTTCTTCATTAATTCTATTATCATTTAATGCTGCTGGACCTTTATCCCTTGCATTGTCAGACATTGGCTCTAAAAAAGGAACATAACCTGCTTCTGGGTAAGCTCCTACTAATAATTGCGCAATTTTATCTTTTGTATCTATTGATGTTCTGTTATCTGGAGTTTCTTCCAATATATCACTACACGATGCTAAAAAAGACATCAATATAATGACCAAAAATTTAGAATTTAATATATGTTTTTTCATAATATCTAGCATTTTTTTTTAAAATCCAACATTTAATGATAATGTAAATGAGCGTGTAATTGGATAGGCTACACCACCTGTATTAAAAAACTCAGGATCTTGCCCACCCAATTTAGAATCAGAATATAATAGAAACAAGTTTGTACCCTGTAAACTCATTCTTAATGATGACAATCCTAACTTTTTCATATCATTTTTAGGAAATGAATATCCCAAAGTTATATTTTTCATTCTAATAAAATCTCCATCAGCAACTCTTTCTGTTGAATAGTTGTAAGCATTATATGCTTGCCTTAAAGTCGTTTCACCAAAAGACTGAATAGCTGATTCTGAGGCAATTACAGGGATGTTTGTGAAATTTTCGTCGCCTGGCTGTAACCATCGGTTTGTAAACTCTCTGGGAAATACATTTAAATCTGAATAACTACTTGAATATGTTGGGTTTAAACGGATTTTATTTCCAGCAGAAAAAGACACAAAGAAACTAAAGTCCCAATTATTTATTTTAAAGTTATTTGACAGACCTCCCGTTATTGTAGGCAATGTTGGGCCTTCATGAATAAGATAATCTAAAACATCTTCCGTATCCTGAAAATCTATTAATGCATAAGGGTTAGCAGGATCAAATTCTGGGTCATTAAAATCAAAAGTAGGCAAACCAAATTCATTTAATCCGTCGAATTTATAAGAGAATATTGAACCTGGAGCAAAACCAACTGCGTTACCTCTTCCCGTTCCGGCAATAAGATCAAATACATTGGTTTGTTGTTTCAAACCCGTAATTTCTTGGTTAATATGTGAAATATTAAAACCAGTTCTCCACTGGAAATCCTCACTATCAATATTTACGGTATTTAACTGAAACTCAATCCCGTTGGTATCCATTTGTGAATTATTACCCAATTTCAATGATTCCCCGCCTATTCCTGTAGTTCTAATTAAATCAATTAAATCGATTCCTTTTCTGAAATAGACATCAAAAACGGTATTAATTCTTCCATTAAACAAACCAATCTCTAAACCTAGGTTTAATTCCTTTGTTCGCTCGTAAGTTAAATCGCTATTTTGAAGGTCTTCTATGTCGATAAAATTTTCACGATCATCTGAATTAAAGCGATCAGTAACCTGATTCAAAAATATTGCTAAGTTGTTACTTGCTACGTCTGCCAGTAAACCTGTTACACCATAACTTGGTCTGAATACCAAACTAGAAATGGTTTTAGAGTTTTGAAGAAAATCTTCCTTATGGACATTCCAGCGTCCAGCTATAGAGTAAGTTGGAAGCCATCTAGAACTTGAAGATTTTCCAGCTCTATTAGAGCCTTCATAGTTTCCTGTTAAACTTAAAACATATTTTTTATTATAATCATAAGTAACTTGAGCCGCTAATGATACTTCGCGCTGTCTTGTTTCTTGAGAAGAGAAATAATCATTCCCCTCCAAAATTACTTTACGTAATATATCAGGGTCTGTAAAAACAGTACCTCCACTATTAAATTGATATCCGTAGCCAGTATTGGATGACTGAGCTCTATCAGCATGGCGGTATTCTTGAGACGTATAGATATTTAAACCGTGAACATCGTTAAATGTTTTAGAAAATTCTAAAGCATTTCTAAATGTGTAAGTTGTTAGCGTATTTTTTGTAGTTGTTAATATTCCTCCTACAGGAAGAACCACTTTTGGTAGCGCCACACCATCGTCAGGATCGGTAAACAAAAATGTATTTGCATCTCTAACAATAGCAGTTTCATCAGCTCTGTAAGCAGCAGCCACATTTGAATTCTCAGTTGCACCTTGCTCTCCATTAGAAGTAACATACCTTGCGGAACCTAAAAAACTATAGGTTAAATTATCATTAATTTCATATTCGGCTTGACCTTGAAATTTAACATCAAAAACATTTAATTCCAATGAGTTATTTCTAGTTTCATTTATGATATTAAAGGGCGCCCAATTAGTTCGATAGTATTCTAAATCTCCATTTCCATCTCGTGGTCTTAAGGCCCTACTTGTGCTTAAAGAATATGCAAATGGGTTGATATCAAAATCTCTACTAAAAGCCCCAAAAAATTGGTCTTCTTGTCTTGGTTGTGCACCAGGGGTAAGTTGATTTCTAACATTACCCTGTAAAAACATGGTTATTTTCAACTTATCATCCGCCAAATAATATGTATTTCTAAGATTAGAGGTTATTCGTCTTACCCTATCAGCAATTGTCCAACCAGCATCGGTGTAATACCCCAAAGACGCATATGAGGTTGAGTTTTCGCCACCACTTGAAAAACTCAAGTTATGAGTCTGTGTAGGCGTCATATTAAATAATTCTTTAAACCAATCGGTATTTGCTAGTTCATAAGGTTGCAAAAAGGCTGCTCTTGCCTCTGGTGTATTTGAGATTCCAAAATCACCATTAGTTTCATTAAACCTATTTATAGCTTGCGCTCTAATATTATAAATACCACCGTTACGAGATGCTAAAACATTTGGATAATTTAAAAATCCTTTTGATTCTAATTCTCTGTAAACCGAAACTGTTTCTTGAGAATTCAACAAATCGTAATTGTTGTATCTCGGTCGGTCTCTCATTAAATATTCCCCGTTATAATTAAAAGTAGGTTTTTGATTTTTTCGACCAGATTTTGTAGTGATAACTACTACTCCATTTAAAGCTCTTGCTCCATATAATGATGTTGCAGATGCGTCCTTAAGAATTTCAAAGCTTTGAACATCAGATGGGTTTAGTCCTGAAATAGCAGAACTCAATAAAGTATTTGGATCACCAGAAACTAGATCCGCTACTGAAATATTTACGATTTCCTCTTGTATAACACCGTCAACAATCCAAATCGGCTTAGTATCTCCTAAGATTGAGGATGAACCACGGATAGTAATTCTTGGTGCTGCACCAAATGTTCCTGTAACATTTTGAACACTTACACCTGCGGCTCTACCTTCCAAAGCCCTAGATATATCTGGCATACCATCCAGTTTAATCTCTTCAGCTTTTATGGATTGAGAGGCACCTGTAAAAAGCTCTCTTTTTACATTTTGATATCCCGTTACAACTACAGCATCCAAACTTTCTAGGTCTTCAGCCATAGTAACATTGATAGTTAAAGATTCTCCTACAGTTATTTTTTGAGTTTTCATACCTATAAAACTCATTTTCAAAACATCTCCTGTTTTGGCAGCAATTCTGTAATTTCCGTCAAAATCTGAAACAACACCTTTACTTGTACCATCTACAACGATAGTTACACCGGCCAAAGGCAGACCGCTATCATCAAGTATTTTACCTGAGATAGCATCTATTTGTGCATTGGAGATTTGTATTGAAAACGCCGTTATTAACGTTAACAACACGGTCAATTTTAATTTCATAGAATAATTTTTTGAGTTAGTCAACTACAAAAATCTTAATATTATCTTAAAGTAACAAAAAAAATGTGTGTTATTTTTTTATTTAAATAAATTTTTATCATAAAATAAGCCATTTAAATGTTAAAAATTTAAAAAAAAATTAAAAAACTAAAAAATAACGTAATCAATTTTGTATTATCTTTAATATACACTCTAAAACTAATATGTATCCATAATAATGTTTTGATCAGATTAATTGATTTATTATATTTTTGCCCTATGCTTTTATCTAATCATTCAAATTACAAACTAGAGTGTGGCACAGACGAAGCTGGGCGAGGCTGTCTAGCAGGCCCTGTTACCGCTGCTGCTGTAATACTACCGAACGCTTTCGAAAATTCAATCCTAAATGATTCCAAGCAGTTAAGCGAAAATAAAAGGATGCTTTTAAAACCTATTATTGAAGCAGAAACATTATGTTTTGGCGTTGCCCATGTTTTTGAAAAGGATATAGATAGTATTAATATCTTGAATGCATCTATTTTAGCCATGCACCTGTCTATTGATAAACTGACCGTAACACCAGAATTCATAATTGTTGATGGTAATAGGTTTAAACCATATAATACCATCCCCCATGAAACTGTTATAAAAGGTGATGGTAAATACTTGAGTATTGCAGCTGCTTCTGTTTTAGCAAAAACGTACAGAGATTCATATATGGAGGAAATTCATAAAGAATTCCCTATGTACAATTGGAAACAAAATAAGGGCTACCCAACAAAAGAACATAGAGCTGCCATAAAAAAGTATGGTATAACGAAATACCATAGAAAATCCTTTAGATTATTATCCGAACAATTAAAGTTAAATGTTTAAGTTTTTATCCTTGTAAAAATCAATTCGATTCATGAGACTATTTTGTGTTTCCCTCTTATTTATAACTGTATTCAATTGCACAAAATCAAATACAGAACACTCAACCCTTTTGGAGTTTATTCCTAAAAATGCGTCCTTAATTATTGAAACCTCTAATCTAGAAAGCTTAAATAGCAGTATAAACAATAGTGATTTTTTACAAAAACTCTTAAAAACATCAGCCTTTAAGAGTTTAGAAGAAAAACTAAAACCAATAGCATATTTAAATCCATCAAACAAGATATTAATTTGCTTTTCTGAAAATGATAATGATAGTTTACATTATTCAGTCATAACAAAATTTACTAAAAATTTATTCGTAAAAGATTCATTACCAAATTATATTGAAGAGGTGCTTTCATATAAAAACAAATCCATAACAAAATCAACAATAAACAATGATACATTTTATAGTGTGGTAATTGATAGTATATTTATTGCCTCTTCTTCAAAAACTATTGTGGATCAATCATTTAATAGTATCAATAATGATATTGAACTTAAAAAAATACATAGTACATCAGCTAATAACAAAACGCTTTCAATATTCATAAAACGCAATACTGATTTTATGTCATCTTTTTTTGTTGAAGATTCACTTTCGCTTGAGCATTTCACAGAATATACAGCTATTGATGTTGAATTAAATCAAAACAATACATATTTTAATGGCATTACAAAAGCTACGGATTCCTCTAAAAGTCTTATCAATATTTTTAAAAACACAAAACCCCAAATCAATCAAATTCAAAATATCACACCATCAAATAGTGATGGGTTTATGAGTTTTTCATTTAATGATTTTAATACTTTCAATACTAATTTATCCAAATTTAACAAGAAAAAATCAATTTCTAACAATACACTGCTTTTTAGTAATATTATTGAAGTAGGTGTTATTTTCGAGGATAAAAAACGCATTGTAGTCTTAAATTCAACTGATGTTATAGCCACACAAGATGCACTTTTAAGTGAGCAAACTATAGCGAGTAAGTACCGAGAAATTGATATTTATAATTTTAGCCAACCCGAAATATTTGCCAATGTATTTATGCCGTTAATAAGCTATAATAAGGCTAAGTTATATTGTGTTTTGGATGACTTTTTCGTGTTTGCAAATCATGTTGAAACGCTTCAAAACATTATTGCAAACTACCAGAATAAAACAGTATTAATCAATACACCTAACTTTAAAAATGTTAAAGAGAAACTTAGTGATGCTTCATCCCTTTTACAGGTTACAAATACGTCAACCTTAAAAACTATTTTAAATAAAAATATTATAGCAAATTATAATGTTGAAGATTACAACACATCGGCTATTCAGTTTATTTACGATAGGAACTTTGCACATGTAAATGGAATTATTGAAAAAAATAAAGCTAAAACATATTTAAATTCGGTTTCAGAAGAATTAAATATAAAACTTGATAAAGCTATATTAAATACACCTCAGTTTGTTAAAAATCATATTACTAAACAAAAAGAAATTATAGTGCAAGATGTAGAGAATAATTTATATTTAATTTCAAACAAAGGTAAAATCCTATGGAAAAAACAGTTGGAAGGTGCAGTCTTAGGTGAAATTGAACAAATTGATATGTATAAAAACGGACGATTACAATTAGCCTTTGCTACACCAAATCGTGTATATGTGTTAAACAGATATGGAAAAGATGTAAAACCATTTGCATTAAAATTTAATGATGAAATCACTAAACCCTTAGCTATTTTTGATTATGATAGCAGAAAAAAATACCGGCTTCTAGTCACTCAAGGCAAACACGTTTTAATGTATGATGCAAGAGGAAAAAGGGTAAATGGTTTTAAATTTAAATCTGCCAATAATATAATTATTTCCAAGCCAAAACACTTTAGAATTGGCAGTAAAGATTACATTACATTAAAAACTAAAAATAAGTTTTATATTTTAGATAGGCTAGGAAAAACTAGGGTGAGACCAAAACAATCGTTTTCATATTCGAAGCAGCCCGTTTTCCTCTATAATAATAGATTCACGACCACCACTGCTTCTGGAGACTTAATTTCGGTAGACCCGAAAGGAAACGTTTCTTCTCAAAATTTGAATCTCTCAGAAAATCACTTTCTTGAAACAACTACAAAAACGTTAGTTACTCAAAGCGAAAACAGACTTTTTATCAAAAATAAAATCACAGAGTTGGATTTTGGTAATTATTGCAAGCCAAAAATGTTTTACATCAATAATAAAATTTACATTTCGACTACAGACTTACAATCGCATAAAATTTACTTATACGATAGCCAATCTAAATTGCTTCCTAACTTTCCCGTATATGGAAATTCTGGAATATCACTAGATAATATTGACAAAGACAATAATTTAGAGTTTGTTACTAAAGGCGAACCTAATGCCGTTATTTTATACCAAATTAACTAGTTATTAAATATTACTATTTTAAAAATTAGTTAATAAATAAAATAGAAATCTTACCCGTCTTGTTTGTTGATAAAAAACTAATCTTTATCTTTAAAGCAGCTATTAATCAAATAATTACAAATGAAATCACCAAAAAATACGGTAAACGTAATAATATTTTGGTTGGCTTTAGTATTTATTGTTCCTAATCTTGAAGCCCAAACTAAAAAATTAAAACGTCCAAAAAGTAATATTGGCATATCTAGTGTCGATATTTTTACATCAGAGTCTTTCGATATTTACGAAAAAATTTACAAATATGATGGATACATCAAAACCGGTAAAGCACTGGAAGATGAAGATATTGATGTTTTAGATGATGCTTTATCTGATTTAGAAGGGTTAAGCGATAGCGCACTTGATATCTTAGATGATTTAGATGGACTGAGCGTTTTAAAACAAGCAAAAGCAACTCTTAGAATTAATAAAGCAAAAAAAGCTTTAAAATATAGTATTAAGACCTCTAAAAAACTCTTGTCAGGTCAAAACCAAAATAAAGAAGAAACAAAGCAGCCCTAGTATATAGTGATTTAAATAAAAAATTAATTATCATGAAAACAAAAATTATAATTTTAATCGGTTTATATTTTATAAGTTTTACATCCGTAAGTCAAGATGCATGTAAAACCTATTATCCATTGGAAGAAGGGGTGAAATTTGAAATGACCACCTACAATAAAAAAGGTAAGAAAGAAGGTGTTGTTAATTATAAGGTAACAGATATTGACAATGATACTGCGACCATAGAAACTATTATTTACGATGAAAAAGGAAAAGAAATAATAACTTCCAATTATCAAATTTTATGTGAAGGAGATAAAATTTCTATTGATTTTAAATCTATGATCAGTCCAGAAATGTTTAAACAATATAAAGACATGGATATGGATATTACAGGAAACAACATAGAACTACCCAACGATTTGCAAATAGGACAAACCTTAAAAGATGCCCGTATGAACATGGCTATAAATATGGGTGGCATAAAAATGAATATGAGCGTGGATATGTTAAACAGAAAAGTAAATAATAAAGAGTCGATTACCACACCGGCAGGAACCTTTGAATGTTACGCTTTAAGCTATGATAGCGAAATAAAAATGGGATTTAAAATGAAATTTATAATCAAAGAATGGATTGCAGAAGGTGTTGGCGTTGTAAAAAGCGAAACTTACAACAAAAAAGGCAAACTTATGGGATATTCAGAACTAACAAAATTTTCAAACTAAATACTATAATAAAGGATTTAATCACCAAGAATAAGTCCTCGAATCTTGAGCGTCAAAATGTTATGTTTTGGCGCTCATTTTTTGTATCAAATTCAGCTTAATTTTATAGTATTGCATAAATATATACCCTCGGATGCAGTCAAGAGGGTGTTAAACACCAATGCATCGATATAGGTCTAGACTGCGCTCGACCTAAAACCTAGATAAACACACATGATTTCAAGAAAAAACGCCGCCATTTCAAAATTTATCATCCATAAAGTTGGTAATAAATTTAATGATACTAAAAATGCATTTTCAGAAAAAATAGTTGATTTTGATGAGGCTAGCTACGATTTAATGCTACCCTTTTTACTAAAACCGTTTGGTAGTGTTGTGCAGAGTTACCGTTTTAATCATCATGCCAATATTTCATTAAATGAAATTAATAGTTACTGCGCACAAATGTTCAATGATGAAGAAGCATTTGTTGAAGTTTCAAAACATATGGTCATGCATTTGTTTGAACAATCTAGCTCGGCACAAATAAAAACTGGCGACGTTTTAATTGTAATGTTTGATGGTATTGAATTTAGAGATATGACCACAAATGCCATTGGAATTTTTAAAATTGAAAGTAAAGTGAATTTTTTTCAAACTTATTTGGAAAATAACAGCTACGATGTATTGGTACAAAAAGGAATCAATTCTAAAAAGGTTGATAAAGGCTGCCTTATTTTAAACCAAAGTGATACAGAAGGCAATATAATTTTAAGTGTAGATAATAATAGTTATGATGCGCAATATTGGATTAATCACTTTTTAAATATTAAATATGCTGATGATGCCAACAACCACACGCAACAGTATATTGAGCTTTGCAAGGAGTTCTCAACTGAAATTTTGAAAACCAGCTATGGCGCTAAAGAACAAAATACGTTTTTAGCACAAACCATAGATTTTTTTAAAGAAAATGAAATTGTAAATGTAGAACGATTTAAAGAAGAGCTTTTCGAAAATGAAAAACATATTAGAGAATTTGAAAATTTCAAAAAAGATTATGAAGGCGAACAAAATTTAGTTATTAGAAATCAATTTGATGTTGCTGAAGCGGTTGTTACTAAAGAAAAACGAAAGATTAAAACGGACATAAAACTAGATACCAACATACAAATTAAACTAGATATTGATTCACCTGATGCCTCTGCTGAATACTTAGAACGTGGTTATGATGACGAAAAGAAAATGCATTATTATAAGGTGTTTTTTAATGAGGAAGATTAATTAATTTTTATGTTTTTAATTTCCTACAAAGAAATAAAAAGACGGCTTTGATTATAGGTATAATAAAAAATACTTGATTTCAATTAATTAATAAACATTGGTATGTATTCAAAGATTGATATATTTTAATTAAAAACATCCGGCAATTTTATAAACAAATACTTCTATACGTTTTTCATTTTATTTAATACTCTAAATGATTGTATAGCCCTTAAATGTTAATTCTTTAATCAAATCACCATTAAAACAAATCGACTTTATATTTCTGAAAGACATGTTAGAACTACTAGAAATCGCTTTTATAACATCCATTTTAAACTTTCTTCCAGCTTGAGGTTTCTCTTTTTTGCATTGTATTAAGCCTGGTCTACTAGTTTATAGCGAAAACTTTTTAATATTTAAATCTTCATATTTCACGATACGTTTTTTCCATAAAAGATCCAACTCTTGTGAAGATAAAAATTCTGCTTGCTCAGAATCTATAGATTTTAATTCGTTATTAAGGTATGTATTAGACTTGGGTTCAGCAGCATCAATAAATTTCAAATCTGAAGATTTTAATTGAATTAGCAACTATAAAAATTTGGTGTATTTTTTTTACTAACCTCTATTTTATTGTTTCATAAAATAAATGACTTAACCAAATTCAAAAAAAAGACTAAACTAAACACTTTTAAACTCAGCCTTAAAAAGCTGAGAAAAATACTTCAGTAGTTTTTCTTTAACCTCAGCCTCATCAATCTCCTTTTTTGCAAGCTCCACATTTAAGGATGTTACTGCCTTACCCCGAATACCACATGGAACCATTAAATCGAAATAACCCAAATCGGCATTAACATTAAGTGCAAAACCATGCATAGTTACCCAACGGCTGGCGCGAACGCCCATGGCGCAAATTTTACGGGCAAATGGCGTGCCTACATCTAACCAAACGCCAGTTTCCCCTGGGCTTCGTTCGGCTTTTAAACCGTATTCAGTAAGGGTTAAAATTATCATTTCTTCTAAAAAACGAAGGTATTTATGAATGTCTGTAAAAAAATTATCTAAATCCAGAATAGGATACCCAACAATTTGTCCTGGACCATGATAAGTAATATCTCCGCCACGATTTACTTTGTAAAATGTTGCGTTTTTTTCTTTAAGCTGGGCTTCATCAACTAAGAGGTTAGAAATGTCGCCACTTTTACCTAAAGTGTAAACATGTGGATGTTCTACAAATAAAAAATAGTTATTGGTTTCCAAACCTGCTACTTCTCGCCTATTTTTAATTTTAGTATCTACAATACCTTTAAACAATTGCTCTTGATATTCCCAAGCTTGTTTATAGTCTTTCAAGCCTAAATCTTGTAGTTCTACTTTCTTATTCATAAGCTACAAAATTACGATTTTATTCTCGCAAAGATACGAAGGCGCAAAGTTTTGAAAACTGTATTTATTAGCATGACCGCAAACTGAATACCGAGACTACAAACTAACTCTTAGGGTTATTTATAATTACTAATGCTGCTATAACGCCTGGTACCCAGCCGCAAAGCCACAATAGAAACACAATAACAATAGAGCCACAACCTTTATCGAGAACGGCTAAAGGTGGACAAATAATAGATAGTAAAACTCTCCAGAAACTCATGTTTGATTTAAATTTAATTGATGATTACTTATTTGACGTAAATGTTAGGCATTTGTTACAAGTAATCTGTTTACAAATATACACTTAGATAGTTGAAAAATAACATGGCAAAGCAAACATACCCGCGCTAGGGATAGTAGAGGAAAGACCACAGCCCGACGCAGGAGGTGCGAGGACTTGTAACGGATAGCCCGACCCTTGGGTAGCGCCCAAAAATTCATAAATCAATAATCGCAAAATCGTAAATCAAATGTTTATCTTTGTGACTTAAAATTTTCACAGAGCTATTAGACTATGTCGCAATTATCAGAACAAGAACTTGTAAGAAGAGAGAAATTAGCAAAATTACGTGATTTGGGGATTAATCCTTATCCAGCCGATTTATATCCTGTAAAAGACACATCGAAATCAATTAAAACCGGTTTTGAAATTGGTAATAAGGTCATTATTGCGGGCCGATTAATGTCGAGACGTATTCAAGGTAGTGCTAGTTTTGCTGAATTGCAGGATGCTGATGGTCGAATTCAGGTGTATTTTAATAGGGATGAAATTTGTACTGGCGATGATAAAAGCAAGTACAACGATATTTATAAAAAATTGCTGGATATCGGCGATTTTATTGGCATTGAAGGAGATTTATTCACTACTAAAGTTGGTGAAAAAACGGTTATGGTGAAAAACTTTACATTATTGAGTAAAGCACTTAAACCTTTACCTTTACCAAGAACGGATGCAGAAGGAAAAGTACATGATGCGTTTACAGACCCTGAGCAACGTTACAGACAGCGTTATGCCGATTTGGTTGTAAACCCAAAAGTTAAGGCGGTTTTTGTAAAGCGTACTAAATTGTTTAATGCTATGCGTTCGTTTTTTAATGATGCTGGTTATTTTGAGGTTGAAACTCCTGTTTTACAGCCTATTCCTGGTGGTGCTGCGGCACGTCCTTTTATAACACACCACAATGCTTTGGATATTCCATTATATATGCGAATTGCGAACGAGTTGTACTTAAAACGATTGATTGTTGGTGGTTTTGATGGGGTTTACGAGTTTTCTAAGAACTTTAGAAATGAGGGGATGGACAGAACCCACAATCCTGAGTTTACCGCTATGGAAATTTATGTTGCTTACAAAGATTATAATTGGATGATGGATTTTTGTGAGCGTTTATTGGAGCATTGTGCTATTGCGGTAAATGGGAGCACTAAAGCGACTTTTGGTGAACATGAAATAGATTTTAAAGCGCCTTATGCCAGAGTGACTATGGCAGATTCCATAAAGCATTTTACTGGTTTTGATATAAACGGTAAAAGTGAAGATGAGATAAGACAAGCCGCCAAAGGTTTAGGTATTGAGGTTGATGCCACAATGGGGAAAGGAAAATTGATTGATGAAATATTTGGTGAGAAATGCGAGGGCAATTATATTCAGCCAACATATATTACAGATTACCCGAAAGAAATGAGTCCATTATGTAAAGAGCATCGAGATAATCCTGAGCTTACGGAACGCTTTGAGTTGATGGTTTGTGGTAAGGAAATTGCAAATGCATATTCTGAACTTAACGACCCTATTGACCAACGTGAACGTTTTGAGCATCAATTAAAATTGGCTGCTAAAGGTGATGATGAAGCTACCGAGTTTATAGATCATGATTTTTTACGCGCTTTGGAGTATGGAATGCCCCCTACTTCTGGAATGGGCATTGGCATGGATAGATTGATTATGTTTTTAACGAATAACCAATCGATACAGGAAGTTTTATTTTTCCCCCAAATGCGACCAGAGAAAAAGCCTATTGCGGTAAGTGAAGATGCTAAAGCTATTTTTGATATTTTGAAAAAAGCTGAAAAATTGGAACTTATTGATTTGAAAAATCAGTCCGGGTTATCAAATAAAAAATGGGATAAATCAATTAAGGAATTGACTAAAAATAATCTTGCTAAAGTTGAAAAGACTGATGATGGCTTGTTTGTTGGAGTGGTTTAAGCTTTATAAGAAATAGTATTAAAAAAGCCATTAGTTTTAAAACTAATGGCTTTTTTTAACTAACTAAACTAACTAAATCTATTAACTAAACTCGGTACAAATAAAGTGGATTAATCTTTTAATTTAAAGTATTTTAGAAATCTTTAACAGCCTATATTAACATTTTAGTTTTTCTTTAAGAGTTTAATATACAGTCTGTTAATTTTTTATGAAAAAAATATTCAATTTTAATATAAATTGTTTTCTGTGTCTAATCTAAAATGCTTTTAACACTTTACACTTATTAAGTTATTATATTTAGCATTCATATTACAACATTATCAATTAGACTTATTTATGATTAAAAAAATTACCGTATTTGTTACACTTTTGAGCCTTCTGTCTTTCACATTAGTAACTAATTTTAGAGATCTCGTTGTTGAAAAATTGGAAGCTTATGCTAATGATTATCCTGAAAAGATTTACGTCCAAACAGACAAACCGTATTATACTACGGGCGATGATATTTGGTACACCATGTACTTAATAAACGGGATTACACATCAAAAATCGGAAAAAAGCCGTGTAGTTTATGTTGAATTGATTAATGAGCAAGACAGTATTTTATCTAAGAAACAATTTTATGTTAATAATGTTAGTGTTGCTGGAGATTTTAAGGCAGACAAAAACTGGAAAACAGGAAACTATATACTTAGAGCATATACTAACTATATGCGCAATAAAAATGTGGATTATTTTTTTCAAAAACAAATCCCTATTTGGAATGTGGTTGCAGATGATGGTACAGCCAACAAAACTAATGTGCACTCTGTAAAAAGTCCAATTGAAAGCACCATAACTATAGCCCGCCCCGACTTAAACTTTTATCCGGAAAGTGGCTATCTTGTTAATGGTATTGCTTCTAAAGTCGGCATAAAAGTTAAAGACAAACACAATAGAAACATTTTTTTGGAAGGCTATATAAAAGATTCTGATGATAATACAATTGGCGAATTCAAAACACAACAATTTGGACTAGGTGTTATTACAATAGTCCCAGAGCCTAATAAAAACTATTATGCGAGCATATACATTGATAATAAAGAATTTAAATACCCTTTACCAAAGGCGTTACCTAGTGGCTATAATTTAAGCGCCATGAATAATGGCAATAATATTTTTTTAAAAGTAATTTCAAATCATCCTTTAGGCTTAAAAAACACCTATTTAATTGCACACCAGCGCGGAAAATTAATTTTCGAAAAATTAAATCCAGAAGATAAAGCCTCCTACACTATAAAATTAAACACATCCACTTTATATGATGGTGTTACAAATTTCACTTTGTTTGACAGTAATGGAAACCCTGTATGCGAACGTTTAGTATATATTAACAACCCTAATAATACTGTTAAAGTAGATGTTCGTTTAAATAAAAAAACACCTACAACTAGAGACCAAGTTTCAATGTGGATTGATTTAAAAGATAAAGAAGGTATTCATTTATATGGAAACTTATCTATGTCAATTACCGATATTGATGCCGTAGGCCAAAGCACAAAAAACGAAAATATTAAAACGCATATTTTATTAAATTCGGATTTAAGGGGACATATTGAAAACCCGGGTTATTTTTTTGAAAAAGAAAACGACGTTAAAAGACGTTATTTATTGGATTTACTAATGCTAACCCATGGTTGGAGACGCTTTACGTGGCATGATATTTTATACAAAAGTCAAGCAAAAAATCGTTTTGCACCTGAAACAGGCCTCTTTATTTCTGGAAATACAAGCGCATTAAATGGCAATAAGCAACCTATACAAACAGCTACTAGAATAACTGTAATGGGTAGTTCGCCATATCAAGAAAAAAAGCAAACGGATGTAAAAGGCATGTTTAATTATGGCCCCTTCGTTTTTAATGATACGCTACCCATACTTTTAGAGGCTCGTGTTAAAGATTTCAATTCTGATGAGGATAAAAAAAACAGATTCGTTACCATTCGTTTAAAAAACACCAATTTTGGTAGCCCTATAGTTACTCGAAATGCTATTTTAAAATCAAACTTACAGGATACCATTAAAATAGCAAGTTTTTTAAAACAAGCTAAGAGCAAATCTCAAATTGAGGTGGAATTCGCCAAATCTGCTAGAGTACTTGATGAAATCATTATTACAGCTCAAAAAAAATCTGAAAAAGAGGAAAGAGAACAGGAACTAAATAAAAGAACTAATTATGGCTATGCTTCCAGAAGGTTGGATATGAATGATTATGAAAACCAAGGGAATTTATCCATTTTGGATTTGCTTAATATGCTACCTGGTGTAACCACTTCAAATAATTCCGTTTTAATAAGAAATCAAATACCAGCGTTTTATCTAGATGGTTTCCCGGTTCAAATAGAGGACATTTTGTTTCTTACAGGAAACGACGTTGAGTTTATTGATGTATTAACTGGTGCTGAAGCCGGTATGTTTATAAATAGCGGCAATGGTGTAGTTGCTATATATTCTAGAACAGGAGAAAATCTTACAATACGAAACGTAAAACGTAAACCTGGAATTATAGATTTTGAAGCAGTCGGGTTTTATACCGCTCGGGAATTTTACGCTCCAGACCATTTAAATGGTTTTGATGAAGCTATGAAGGCAGACATTAGAACTACATTGCATTGGGAGCCAAAAATTATACTTGAAAAAAATAAAAAAAGCGGTGAAGTTTCTTTTTTTACAAGCGATACTAAAAGCAAATACGCTATTAAAATTGAAGGGATAACAAATACAGGTATTCCTGTTTATCATGTATCTACTTTTGAGGTTGATTAACTCATAAATTTGGTTAACCTAGCGTTATCTCTATTTAAAAATGAATTCGGTAAAATTGAAATTCCGATAACAGAAACTATATATTTTAATAAATGTAAGCTTACAGCATATAAATTTGTTAAAAATCTATTTATCAACGTATTCAAAAAATTTTGTTATAACATACGCCAACAACAAAAATCAATATTACACACAATTTAATTAATGGGTAAAATTGAACTTATTGTTATAATCTTAAATTGTTAAAACAACCCATTATCAGATAAAACACTATGCTTTCTTCTGCCAATGCTACGTTTTTTTTATAATTTATTTTAAAACCTCGCCACTAAATAGCAACGAGGTTTTGGGTTAACTAAACAACCATCAAAACAAGCCTCTTATTTTTTTGTTTTGATACTTTTTCATCCAACTAATTATCCACATCATCATGCCTGTTAAAATATTGAACATCTCTAGTGTTTTTTTGCACCGCAATTGCTGCAAACAAACTCAACAGGAAAGACATACCGTAAAATCCTTTTTCACTTAAAAGCAAATCGGCATTCCAAAGTCCAATAATTAATAGCGCAATAGATATTATGGTTGTAAACCAACTGATACTATAATAAATATCGGTAACCGGAATAGCTTCCATTCTATCTCTAACTGCTTTTTGTACTGAGATTACCGAGAATAAACCAAAAAGCAATATGGTAAAATAGTACCCTTTTTCATTAAGCAGCATTTCGGCATTCCATAAGCCAATACAGTAAGACGTCATTCCTATTAGTAACGCAGACCAAGACGCACCTATAAATGCCGATGTTGGTTTTTGGTCGTAAGCTTTAATATCTTTTTTAATTTTTGTTTCTTTTGATTTTTCGTCAACAGAAACTGTAGTTTGATAATTCATAATAATTTGTTTTAATGATTACAGCCCAAAACTGCAAAAACCAACACTAAATCAAAACACTTAATTTTAATAAAACTGATGATATAGATTAATATTTTAATATATTAAATACTATATTTACTTAACTCTATCTTTTTTTACTGACGATTTAATGAATAACTTAAAAAACATAATTTCAACATTTTCAAAAGAAGATGAAAAGAAATTCAGCACATACCTTAAAACGAAAAACAAGCGTAAAGACACTAAAAACCTTAGATTATTCAATCTGCTTTTAAAAACCGAATTAAATTCCAAAGCTATTTGCACCAAACTTTACGGAAATCAAAAACAAAACGCATATCATGCATTAAGAAAACGTTTATATGAATCTTTAATCGATTTTACGGCAAATCAAAGTTTGCAAGAAGAAAATTCAGTGGATATGCAAATCATAAAATTTATATTGGCATCAAAATCATTTTTGCAACAAAAAAAACACAGAGTCGCATATAAAATTTTGGACAAGGCTGAACAACTCGCCAGCGAACACGACTTATTTCCATTTTTAAACGAAATTTATCATACCAAAATACAATACGCATACTTAAACCCCTCATTTGATATCAATCCAACTATCTTAAAATTTAAAAGCAATCAAAAAAATATTCAACTAGAAGACGAGCTTAATATCATTTATGCGAAAGTCAGACAGACCTTAAACAATATTTCGTATAAGGGTGATGTTTTAAATTTCCAAACTATCCTAAACAAAATACTCCAAGAGCATAGTATACATTTACACGAGTCTTTATCATTTAAATCTCTTTATCAATTGGTAACTATTTCAAGTATATCGGCATTTGTTACAAAAGATTATTTAAAGATAGAACCTTTTTTAATTAAAACGTATCAATCTATTATTTCACACAAAAAAAAAGAAAAGCAGCTTTATTATCATATCCAAATTTTATACACTATTGCAAATGCACTTTTCAGAAATAAAAAATTTAACGAATCCTTAAATTATTTAGAGCTCATGCATCAAATTATGACTTTAAACAAAAAAAAATATTACAATACTTTTATATTAAAATACCATCTTTTAAAAGCCCTTAACATCAATTATAATAACGAGCAAGATCGTGCCATTGAAACTTTAAAACCATTTATAAGCAAAAAACACCAAGACACAGAGTCTTTATTAGATATTCACCTAAGTTTAATTGTCATTTATTTTCAAAAAAACAATTTTAAAAAAGCACATCAAACCCTTTCAAAACTTTCCCATACCGACTCATGGTATAACGAAAAAGCAGGTAAAGAATGGGTCATTAAAAAAAACCTCATCGAAATATTATTACATATAGAATTACAAAATATAAACTTAGTAGAATCGAAACTACTAAGCTTTAAAAGAAGCTACTATCCATATTTAAAAAGTATTAACCAGCAGCGTGTTATAACTTATTTAAAGTTTGTTGAAACGTATTATAAATACCCAGAAAGTATAACATCGAAAACTTTTAAGACCAAAGTGGAAAATGGTTTTGATTGGGTAGAAACTCATAAAGAAGATATTTTCGTTATCAGTTTTTACAGTTGGCTTAAAGGAAAAATGAACAATAAAAACGTTTACCAAACTACTTTAGAATTGATAAAGCAAGCACAAGCGGAATTGACCGAAACATAATTAGTATGGTTAAAACTTAACTGTATTTCATGCGATACTAAAAAACAACTATATGATATTTTATATTTTTAGGTTTAAAACAATACCTAATAAAAAATAGTTAACCCATTAAAACAAAAAAAATAACCCTTGTAAATTTTCCACATACCCTTGGCATATTCAATTTGCGATTCATTACTAATTTTGAATACGCAATAACCTCTATAAACAAGATTTGTATCTAATTATAAAAGCGGTAACAAGTCCCGCATCTTTATTAAAACACATAAAAAAAACTGAAATTAGAACTCAGTAAAGTCAAATTATATAATACAATGCATATTTGAATTTATTGACCAATGTACCACCCGTAAGATTTTTTTTATTCCATTATCGATGGGGTTATAAAAGAATTTAGAGCCACTGTAAACTTACCAACACACAGTAAGAATTTATTATTACTACGTGCAAGCCCTTACAATCAATAAAAATATCCGTTTTATTTTTTTAAGCGATGTAGATATTGAGTGGGTAAACACTAACAACCCTAATGTCGAACACCTTTTTGAAAGACGCTACTATAACCTAAATCAAGTAAAAATAACTCACAAATTAAACCTTTTTAAAATTATAAAGTCCAAATAGTAAATACATTTAAAAACCCATACAATGAAAAAACTAATAATTTTTACCGTTGCAATATTAGCATTACAAGTTAGCGCACAAGAACAAAAAAGCGAGCATTCTAAAAAAAATGAACGACAACATAATACGGAAAACATCTCCGCAGAAAATATAGCAACACTCCAAACAAAAAGAATGACTTTACATTTAGATTTAAACAACTCTCAACAAGCAGAAATTATGAAAATAAATCTCGAAAATGCCATAAATAGGAAAGCAATGATGGCTGAGCGTAAAGCAAAAAAAGAAAGTGGAGAAACAAAAAAATTAACGCCTGAACAACATTTTAAAATGGTAAATGCCAGATTAGACCATAAAATTGAAATGAAAGCAAAAATGAAAAACATTTTAAACCAAGAGCAATTTAGCATATGGGAAAAGGCACAAATGCGAAACGCTAAAAAAGGGAAACACAAAAAAAGGTATGAAAGAAACATGCAAGAAAAATAAAGTTTAAATTCATTTTATTTTGATTATAGCTTTGTTGATAAAACGCCTCCCTTAGTTTTGGGGCGTTTCTCTATAATCCTTAAAAAACCTGAATCTATCTATCTAGTCTCGTTTTATAATTCCCATGTTGCTTGTAATGAGTGATTTTACCATTTTCATCACGTTCAAAAACCACCGTTTCGCCCAATGTATTATCACCCCGAATCCTGCGAAAGGTGTCACCCTCTATAAATTTGTAAAAATTCATAGCATAAATTGGGTTATTAGATGGTAATTTAAGCACTACTAAATTGTCTCCAAAAGTTGACACAAACTCCTCACTATTCCAGGGCATGGTATTATAATATCCAACATATTCTTGAAGCTTTTTCTTTTTTATTTTTACATTTTTACTCCCCCACTTTGTTTTACTATTTATTTTTTCAAGAATGGTTCTTATTCCCCTAACATATTTACCTATATCAACCCCATTGGCATTAACCATTACAGCATAAGCTCGTTTATTTTTTAAATCCATTTGCAGTGTCGTTTCATAACCAGGACATTTCCCGCTATGACCAACCCAAGTACTTCCTCTCGCACCCTTGTAAACGGAGAAACCCAAACCCCAAGTTGTATTCCAATCAGGATTTACCCAATGCACATTTTGCATGTATTTAAGTGTAGACGGCTTTAATATTTCTGAAATCTTAGAATCTCTTAAACGGAATTGCCAAGAAGCAAACTTGCCTAAATCCGTTACATCTGAAGAAAAACCAGCCGCGGGAGCTATGCCATTCGCCTGAAAAAAATTAACCTTCTCTCGATTCCCACTTCTTGTTAATGCACTATAACCAATAGCTAATTTACTACCGTAAAACTGCTCAGGCAAATCGGTACGCGTATTGGAGAGACCTAGCGGGTCTAAAATATTTTGTTGAATATAAACTTCATAAGTAACGCCTGATAATTCTTCGATAATTTCCCCTAAGAGGGAAACACCGAGATTACTGTATTGAAAATAAGTAGAGGCTGGGTATAACGTTTCTTGATCGTTCAGTTTGGAATCAATTTGCTGCTTGGTGGGGAAGGTAAAGTTCGGTTTAGTCCAATAAGGAAAATTCGCTTCCCTAGGAAGTCCTGAAGAATGTGTTAATAAAGAACGAATGGTAACCGGACCACTATCAGGAAATTTTTGTTGAAGATTATATTGTGGAAGCAAATCACTCACTTTATCATCCAACCGAAGTTTTTCTTGTTCGTATAATTTCATTATAGCTATTGCCGTGAACAATTTGGAAATTGAACAAATACTACAAATTGTAGATACCTGTGCCGGTACATTTTCTTCAAGATTAGCAAAACCAAAAGCACCAGACCAAAGTGTTTGCTGATTTTCAACCACAACAGCACTTAAACTAGGTAATTGATCAAAATCTCTCTGAGCATCCAACCATACTTCTACAAGTTTAAAAGCTTCACTATATATTTTTTTATCTTCTTGCGAAAATGTAATGCTCATAAAAGAACAAAAAAATAATATAAAATAATTCCTTTTCATAGTTTTATTTTTTACACTAGGAGTTGTATTTATATGAATTAAAAAATATGACACAAATAACTCTCCTATGTTTCTAATTCTAAAAATAGTCATTTTTCAGGAAAAAAGTAAGATAGCAACTTTTTTAAACACGTAATACACTGAAATTGTAGTCATTACCATCCTTAGTTTACTAATTGACGTAAAAAATAATCAGCGTGTATATTTTAGTCCGCAAATTTAAAATTGTAAAATATGGGAAGTTCAAATTTTTGAGAAGTCTTACAATTATACTATTAAATACAAAATAAATTTGCTTGCATGTTCCCACCTATTAAAATCGAGACATACCATTTTTAAACTTAAAAAAAATCTAGCACTAAAGCGTTTTAGCGACCGTATTTACAGCAGCAATAGTAAAATCTAAATCTTCATAACTTAACGCATCTGTTATAAACCAAGTTTCAAATGAACTCGGAGCAATATAAATACCAGCATCAAGCATCCCGTGAAAGAATTTTTTAAACGTATCATTATTACCTTTTGAAGCCGTATCAAAATCTACAACCTCTGCTTCATCAAAATGGACAGAAATCATAGAACCTACTCTATTTATAGTATGTATAATATTATTTGCACTTAATACTTTACCAATACCTTCATGTAGATAAGCTGTTTTTTCCTGTAACCTTTTAAACAATTCGGCATCATTGTTCAATTCTGTAAGCATTGCCAATCCAGCGGCCATAGCCAAAGGGTTCCCGCTTAAAGTACCTGCCTGATAAACAGGCCCCAAAGGCGCTAAATAGTCCATAATCTCGTTTCTAGCTGCAAAAGCACCAACCGGCAATCCACCACCAATAACTTTACCAAAACAGACGATATCAGCATTTACATTAAATAACTCTTGACAGCCCCCTTTTGCTAAACGAAAGCCAGTCATCACTTCATCGAACACTAATAGAATACTGCTTGCATCACATAAACTCCTTAAACTTTGCAAAAATCCACCATGTGGAGGAATACAACCCATGTTACCCGCAACAGGTTCAACAATAATACAAGCGATTTCGTTTTTATTGGCTTCAATTAATGTCTGAACATTTTCAATATCATTATATTTAGCCAATAATGTATCTTTCGCCGTACCTTTAGTTACGCCTGGACTATTTGGCGTTCCAAATGTACTTGCACCACTTCCTGCCTGAATTAAAAAAGAATCTGAATGCCCGTGATAGCATCCTGCGAACTTGATGATTTTATCTTTTCCCGTAAAACCCCTTGCCAAACGCACGGCGCTCATACAGGCTTCTGTTCCAGAATTAACAAATCGGATTTTATCAATATTCGGCACCATAGACACTGCTAATTCAGCAATTCGCGTTTCTATTTCCGTAGGCATACCAAAAGATGTTCCTTTTTTAGCTTTTTCGATAACGGCATTTACAACAGGCTTATAAGCATGACCCAAAATCATAGGCCCCCAAGAATTGATATAATCGATTAAGCGGTTTCCGTCCTCATCATATAAATAAGCTCCTTTGGCTTCCTTTACAAAAATTGGCGTTCCCCCAACACCCTTAAATGCTCTTACCGGAGAGTTTACACCTCCAGGAATTACTTTTTCCGCATCAGCGAATAATGCGCTGCTTCTTTTATAAATCATGTTGTTTCATTAATTTTTTGATGATGGTTTTACAACCAATTGCTGCCCTATACTTAGAGAAGAATTTCGTAAACCATTTATATTTTTAAGTTTATTTACTGAAATATTATAAGCTCTTGAAATAGAATATAAGGTGTCGCCTTTAACAACGGTGTATGTAGTTCGGTCTCGGCTAATCGGGTTTTGATATGTTTCGTACTTTTCGCCAAGCACCTCTTTATCATAATTATCTAAATTATATCGCTCAATTAAACTGATTAATTTTTGAGGATATTTTTTATCAGTCGCATAGCCAGCAGCACGCAAACCTTTTGCCCAACCTTTATAATCTTCTTTTTTTAATTTGAAAAGTTTTGAGTAGCGAGACCTCTCAGTTAAAAATAATGAATGATCCCTGAATGAATATTTGGCGTCTTTATATTTTCTAAAACATTCCTGTGCGGCATCATCATCGTGGTAAATTTTTTTACCGGACCAACCATGACATTTAATTCCAAAATGATTATTAGCCTCAACTGATAATCGGCCTTTTCCAGAACCCGATTCTAAAATACCTTGTGCTAAAGTGATGCTTGCCGGAATACCATACAACACCATTTCTTGTTGCGCTATCGCCTTATGCTCGTATATATATATTTCAGTATTGTTGGCATAAACCTTTGGAGCACCATCAATAACATCCTTTTTTTTATTTTTAGTACCTACATTAACGTGCTTGGAATCCCCGCTTCCCTTTTTAGTTACAATGCCTTTTTTAGACTTGCAACCAATCGCTAAAACCGCGACGCATAAAATGATAATTATTTTATTCATTAATTTTAAATCATTATGGGTAAATTTCTTCTTTTTAAAACGGCATTCATCCCTTTAATGCCTTGCAGACCACCTGTATGGATTGCCAGTAATTTAGATCCTTTAGGAAAAAAATCTTTTTCGATTAAGTTCAAGATTCCAAACAACATTTTGCCTGTATAAACAGGGTCTAGAGGCACATTAAAATCAGCTTTAAATTGATTAATAAAAGTTATTAATTCATTATTTATTTTAGCATAACCGCCAAAATGATAATCCGTATTAAGCACCCAATTGGTTTGCGAAACAAATTTACTAATATCTTCGTTTAAAAAGTCTCCTTTTAAAGCAGGAAAACCTAAAACTTGTTGACCAGGTTTTGAACAATTTATTAGACCAGAAATAGTACCGCCAGTTCCTACAGCACAACAAATATAATCAAACCCATAATCTTCTTCAGTTAAAATTTCTTCACAACCTTTTACAGCTAGTGAATTTGTTCCACCTTCTGGAATAAAATAAAAATTGCCAAAAATCGTTTTCAATGTGCTAAAAAAAGATTCTGAATTTTTATCTCTATATATTTCACGGGACACAAACTTGAATTGCATACCATTATCTTTAGCGAACTTTAAAGTCGTATTTGTAGCAATTTTGCTTTCCAACTCCTCACCTCTAATAACACCAATGGTTTTAAAACCAAATAATTTTCCCGCAGAAGCTACAGCTGCGATATGATTTGAAAACGCACCACCAAAAGTAAGCAACGTATCATATCCATGCGCTTTAGCCTCAAAAAGGTTGAATTTTAACTTTCTATATTTATTTCCGGATACAAATGGGTGAATTTTATCTTCACGCTTAATAAAAAGTTCAACCGCTTTATTCGATAAATTTATTCTTTGATTTATGCTGTCTTCAACCTTAAATATCATGATTACGAAGATACTTTAAAAAAGCCCAAAATGGACGTTGCTTCAAATAATCTAAATTGCATTCATTCGAATATGCCTCTTTTTCATATGAAATATTCCGATAGGCAAGGAACCAGTTTTTATATTGTAGCAATCGAATAAAAAATTCTATTCCATAAAACAAATAAAAAGGTATAACAAGCAATTCTAATTGTTGTTTTAAATGAATTTTTTCATGATTAATTAAAATTTCATTTTGTTTTAATTGTTTCGATTTTAAAAATACAAATGGGAATATAGTCATTCCTGTATAACCTTTGGGCACTAAATATTTTGATATAAAAATCATGATTATTCCCTTTCAAAAATCAAACCAAATAATAGTATATTTGTAATAATCACTACAAATACACTAATTTTTAGATTAATAAATATTCCAAAAAAATTAAAATTTGTATTCTTGAATTTGTATCTAAATATAAAGTTTTGAAAAAAATAATACCCGCTGAAGAAGGCGATTTTTATCTAACCCCCGAAGGATACCGTTGTTTTACAGAACAATACCACTTAAAACGCGGGTATTGCTGCGAGAGTGGTTGCAGGCATTGCCCTTACGGTTATAATAAAGCAACAAATTCTATTAAGAATAGACTTTAAGAACAAGCATTGAAGTATATCCTTGGTATGATTATTGTTAATATTTATATTAAGTCTTAAAATAAGCTGCTGTGATTATTTTTTCCTAAAACTATCTTTACAGCTTCTACAACTTTTAAAAAAATTGCATTATGAAAAAAATCATTAAAACCTTGCCGGTTCTAGCACTATTAATTTTATTATCCTCATGCAGCTCTGTAAAAGTAGCTGCTGATTATGATAAAGAAGCAAAATTTAACGAATACAAAACCTTTGCCTTCTTCAAAACTGGAATTGACAAAGCAGAAATTAGCGACTTAGATAAACGTAGAATCCTTCGCGCCATTGAAACTGAACTTTTAGCTAAGGGATTTACAAAATCTGAAAAACCAGATTTATTAGTAAGTCTCTTTACCAAATCCCAACAACGTGTTGATGTTTACAATAACTCCTGGGGCATGGGCGGCTGGGGCTGGGGCGGTTTTGGCCCGTGGGGCGGAGGCTTTGGTCCTGGTTGGGGCTGGGGTTGGAACCAACAACCTAACGTATCGACGAGTATTCAAGGTCATTTATATATAGATCTTATCGATGCTAATAAAAAAGAATTGGTTTGGCAAGGTATGGGGACCGGCTATTTAAGTCGAAATATGGAAAAGAAAGAAGCTCGTATTAAAGCGTTCGTTACTAAAATAATGGAAAAATATCCCCCAGAGGTAAAATAATAAAACATAAAAAAAGCACCTTAATGGTGCTTTTTTTATATTTATATTCATTAGTTATTAGATTTTTAATTTTAGCGCCTCATTAGAATGAGACATACATTCATACTAAATATACTTTAACACCTCACTCATAAATTATTTTTCCGTAAAGATTATATTCAGACAACTGCTTTTTTAAGCTATTATTCGCAGAATCCGCTACGATCATATTTCAAGCTGCCAGCCCAATCCAAAACTCTGAAATTAAACCTATTGAAGTGGAATTTGTTGTTTCTACCAAACCTTATGAATTGGTTTCAGAGATAAAAAATTAACGGAAGTTAAAAAACACACCACAAACAAGATAACTAATTATTCCTCAATATTTTAAAAGCTATAAGCTTGATATTATTATTCCTTTTTTTTTAGCATATTTCTTACTTAGCAAAAAATATTTGTATTTCAACATCACAAGTTTTAATCAGTTTATTCTAGAGCTATGGCCTTATAAGCAGAAGCTTAATTAAATGTTGATAAAAACAACAGCTATAATAATTTTTGATACGTCCTTATGTGTTTATTGCTGTTTTTTCGATACAATTTAAATCAAGCTATTAAAAAAACAATCTAGCTTTAAATTTAAATAGTTAGTTCAGGTAACCAGAGAACAGCTTAAATAAACTATATGATTATGTTTGGAAAAGGCAAAGACCGTATTACAAATCTACATACATATTGGCTTCTGGATTTACCCATTACTATTTACACAAAATAAAAATATATTGAAAGAATGCTTATAATATTTCCGATATTATGAATTATTCGTATTTTTATAACGGTTTTAAACATAAAAATTAAAAATGTCTCAATCATTTGAATCTAATGAAATATTACAAAAGCTACCAAAGCATTTAAAGCAATTTATAAAATCCCAAAACTACGAGGATTATTCCGCTATAGATCAGGCCGTTTGGCGCTACGTAATGCGAAAAAATGTAGATTTTTTAAGTCGTGTTGCTCATAATTCTTATTTAAAGGGTTTAAAAAAAACTGGAATCTCTATTAATAGCATTCCAAATATGTATGGCATGAACCGTATTTTAAAAGATATAGGGTGGGCAGCTGTTGCTGTAGACGGGTTTATACCTCCAAATGCGTTTATGGAATTTCAAGCCTATAATGTTTTAGTCATTGCAAGCGATATTAGGCAACTAGAACATATTGAGTACACGCCTGCACCAGATATCATCCATGAAGGCGCAGGACACGCTCCCATTATAGCAAACCCTGAATATGCTGAATATTTAAGACGTTTTGGCGAAATTGGCTGTAAAGCGATTTCATCGGCCAAAGATTACGAGTTGTATGAAGCTGTCAGGCATTTATCTATAATAAAAGAAGCACCAAACTCCTTGAGCACAGACATTGCTTCCGCAGAAGAAAAAGTAGAAGAACTGCAAAAGAATATGGGTGCTCCAAGTGAAATGGCACTTATAAGAAATTTACATTGGTGGACCGTTGAATATGGTCTGATAGGGACTGTTGAAAATCCAAAAATATATGGAGCAGGTTTACTATCATCCATAGGCGAAAGTGCCTGGTGCATGACAGACCAAGTTGAAAAACGCTTTTATAATATTAACGCTACATATAAAGATTTTGATATTACGAACCCACAACCCCAACTTTATGTAACACCAAATTTCGCACATTTAAGCTTAATTTTAGAAGAATTCGCAAATACGATGGCATTGCGCAAAGGCGGGCTATCCGGAGTTAATAAGTTAATTGAATCTAACGCTATAGGAACTGTCGAACTGAGCACAGGACTTCAAATTTCTGGTGTTTTAACTAGGGTTATTGAAAATGAAGGCAAACCTATTTACATCAAAACATCGGGAAAAACAGCACTTGCTTATCGTGAAAAAGAACTCGTTGGTCATGGCATTAATACCCATAAAGATGGCTTTGGTGCTCCTATAGGAAAACTAAAAGGTATTAATTTGGCTATTGAAGATATGAGTCCGCGAGATTTAGCAGCTTACAATATATATGAAGCACGTATTGTTAATTTAGAGTTTGAAGGTGGCATTAAAGTTTCGGGAGAAATCATTACAGGCAAACGTAACCTTCAAGGAAAAATAATTCTTATTAGCTTTAAAAACTGTTCGGTTACATATAATAAAATGGTCTTATTCAATCCTGAATGGGGCATATATGATATGGCTGTAGGAAAAGATATTGTTTCTGTTTTTTCTGGACCTGCAGATTTAAATAGTTTTGATTTAATTACTCATAAAATATCAAAAAATACGATTCATTTAAAAAAATCAAAAGAAAGATTAGCACTTGAAGCCTTATACCAAGATGTTAGAGATTACAGAGCAGGTAAAAACAGAACCATTTCTAAAGCAAAAGTTTTAGAGGAATTAATCGAGCAACATCCTAATGATTGGCTATTACCTATGGAACTTTATGAATTGGCGCACTTAGGGAATGAAACTAAATTAACTGAAAAAATACTGAAACATTTAGAAACTGTCAAGCAAAAAAATCCAAATTTTGAACGTTTGATTGATGATGGGTTGGAGATTGTGCGGATAATATCTTAACGTATTTTACCTAAACCGTTTTAACGTATTCTTGGTAAACTCACTCAAAACCAATTTTCCGCTAATTTCAGCACGTTCAGCTAACAATGTATCCCAATATCCAGTATCTTTCCAAAATACTTTTTTCATTTCTTTTAATGCTTCTGGATTATAAGTTGCTAATTTTTCTGCTAATATTTTAACTGCTTCGTCCAAGTCTTCTGCTGTATCAAAAACATCTGCATACAACCCTTTTTCCTTGGCAAATTCCCATGAGAAAAATGTTTCAGCATCAATAGTCATTTGAGACATGGCTATTTTACCAATTTTACGCGACACTGCAGGCTCTATAACAAACGGCCCTATACCAATACTCAATTCACTTAAACGGATAGAAGCATACTTTGTAGCCAAACAATAATCAGTAGCTGCTGCAAGACCTACTCCTCCTCCTACTGTTTTTCCTTGCACTCTTCCAACTATTAATTTCGGGCATTTTCGCATAGCATTAATTACGTTTGCAAAACTCATAAAAAATTGCTTTCCTGTAATTTCATTTTCAATATCTATAACCTCATTAAAACTTGCACCTGCACAAAATGTTCTGTCTCCTCCGCTTTTTAAAACTATAACCTTAATATTATCGTCATCTCCAGCATCTATAATAGCTTGCTCAAGTTTAAACAAAATAGTACTAGACATAGCATTCCTGTTTGGATGATAAAACTCTATATAACCAACTTTATTTTCAATTATAAGCGTAACATAAGCCTCCATAAGTATTCAAATTTTAAAATTTGAATATACATAAAAATATGTATTCGATCTTCAAAATATAAGATTAGCCATTAAATTTTGATTAATTTTATAAAAAAATATTTAACATGGGCTTTTTAAAATACTTTTTAAAAAACAACAATAAAAAAATTAAAAATTTTTTGGAACGTGATGCTGTAATAATTGATGTTAGAACAGAGCACGAATGGAATGAAGGCCATTTACCAAATGCAATTCATGTCCCTTTAAACAATTTAAAAGCGCATATTGAAGACATAAAAAAAATTGATAAACCTGTCATTGCACATTGTAAGAGTGGTGGGCGATCTGCTAGAGCCACTAAGCTTTTAAAATTTTATAATATTGAAGCTTTAAATGGTGGCGGTATAGGGGATTTACAAAAACTTATAGCTTGATATTTTGAAAAGCATCTGGATTAGGTATTGGTGTTTCATTATACTGTAAAGTCCAACCTAACGAATTGGTTAAAATATAGAATTTAGAAAGCTCACTAATTAATCTGTTTTTGGCATTTGTTTTTAATTCTGAAGCTTCTATTTTTTTTGATAATGTTGTTTTTACCGTATTTTTAATATCATTATAATCTTTAGCCCCGAAAGGATTTAAGTAATCTGCCTGAACATCATAATATTCCAAATCTGGGTTAATTTTTATTTCTTGATTAGGTACACTCATAATAATAAGCCTTTTATTTACTTCATCTACTTCAAAACTAATTTTACTTAAATCATAAGCAATAGTAACCTCTGCATTTACAATGACTAAAGCTTTCTTTTCAACCGATAGTAAATCTCCGAAAATATCTTTTGATTTTTTGTATGTAAATACTTGACTAAAATGACCTTCTGTTACAATAAGTTTTCCGACATTATTGATTTGCTCTTGGATAAGTCTCGAATTTTCCTTGAGGACTATTTTAGTTTCTTTTTTATCTCCACAATATTTAAACGAGAATAAAACAACTAAAGTAATGGTGACACCAAATAGAATTTTTCGCATGCCCTAATTTAAAAATAATTTAACATAAAATGCATTAAAACGAAGAAAGTCAGCAAAATGCTGACTTTCTTTCTGTAGTAGCGGGAACTGGACTCGAACCAGTGACCTTCGGGTTATGAGCTTAAAGGTAGTAAGACGCTAAACACCTCATTATCTAGTAAAACCTATGTTATTCAGTACTTTACATTTTAAACGATAGCATTTAAATACAATTAAAATCAAATTATTCTGTACTTATTCTGTACTAACTATTTTAAAATTGATTATCTTTATATTCTAAGTTAAGTGATTATGGCGATTATTAAAATAGTACTTCGGAAAAATATGATTCGCAAAGATAAAACTATCCCACTTGCAATTCGTATTAGTGAAAATTATAAGACAAATTATAAATGGCTTGGACAGTATGTACTAGAAAAAGATTGGGATAAAAATGCAGGAAGAGTAAAAAAAACACACCCAAACGCTAAGAAACTTAATAACTATCTTTTAAAAAAACTTACTGAAGCAAATGACGTTTACTATGATTCTAAAGACAAAATCACACCAAAGCAGGTCAAGTTAAAATTAAAAGGTGCTGGTGGTTCTAAATCATTTTTCAATGTTGCCTCAGATAGAATTAAAAGCAAATATGAACGTGATGTATTTTCAGTTGCAAAATCTGAATTATCAATTTTATACAATTTAGAAGAATTTTTAAACCATAATAACTCACAAGAAAAAAATGTAGTTATTAACGGAATTAAAGAACGTAGAAAGTCACGAGTTAGCAAAGGAAGAAAAGGTGAGCATACATTTATGGATTCTGTTGAACACTTTAAAAAGAATAAGTCCCTAAAGTTTCAAGATATAAATGAATCTTTTTTGGATAGGTATAAAGATTTTTGTGCGGTCTATCTTGAACAAAAAACACGTACCATAACTAATCAACTCATATTTATCCGTACTCTTTTTAATAAGGCTATTAAAAATGGTATAGTAGATTCCAAATTTTATCCTTTCGGTGGTGAAAAAGAAAAAATTCGTATTGGCTCTAGTCATAAGATAGGTCTCATTGTAAACGAGGTAGAGCAGATTGAACTTTTAGAATTAGAACCTAACACCTCAATATGGCACACTCAAAATGTATGGCTATTTGCTTTTTACTTCGCTGGAATACGAATTTCGGATGCAATAAAATTAAAATGGTCAGATTTTAAAGATGGACGTTTGTTCTACGTAATGAATAAGAATGAAAAACCATTAAGTCTTAAAGTATCTGAGAAGGCGGAAGCAATACTAGAATATTACAAACAAGAAAAGGAAGCTAACAATAGCTTTATCTTTCCTTTTCTGAAAGATGTGAATCAATCTGATACTGAAGATATTTTTAGAAAAACTAGAAACGCAACTAAATTGCTTAACAAATATTTGAAGCGAATTGGCGATATGTGTGAAATTGACAAAAATCTTTCTAACCATATTGCTCGACATAGTTTTGGAAATATCGCTGGCAATAAGATTCATCCTAGAATGCTTCAAAAACTATATAGACACAGCGATTTAAAAACGACTTTAATCTATCAAGCTAACTTTATCCATGAAGAAGCTGATGATGCTTTAGAGGAAGTAATTAACTTTTAAGTTATTTTAAAAGTTCTTCAGAATAATAAAAATTTGCCGGTAAGCCACCTGTATGCCAAAAGAGCACATTAGAGTTTTTTTCTAT
>ENA-ORXR01000223-ORXR01000223.1-marine-metagenome-genome-assembly--contig:-NODE-223-length-86768-cov-5.320495_pt1 | contig 86768 bp, 79 predicted proteins | sample MGYA00237866_ERZ511479 | MGnify/ENA metagenome assembly ERZ511479
TGGGGCCGCAAACTGCGCTGACTTACGCGGCGGATTGGACGGAATATTTCGGCCATCATCCGCAAGACGCCAGCGGGGACGTGACCTTTCATCTTGATCCATTATGGAGTTCAAACGCGATAGATGCCGTCGGGATTGATGCCTATTTTCCGCTCTCTGATTGGCGAGAGGGGGAGACGCATTTAGACGCTCAATTAGCAGAGACTATCTACGATGTGAATTATCTTAAAAGCGGGATGGAAGGCGGAGAGGGCTATGATTATTTCTATGCATCTGAAGCTGATAGAGACTCTCAAATCCGCAGTCCCATAACAGATAGCGCGGCGAATAAAGCTTGGGTCTTTCGCTATAAAGACTTGCGCAATTGGTGGAGCCAGCCCCATTTTAATCGGCGCGGCGGTGTAGAGGTAAATGCGCCAACAAATTGGACACCAGAAAGCAAGCCGATATGGCTGATGGAGATTGGATGTCCCGCCATAGATAAAGGCGCAAACCAGCCCAATGTTTTCTATGATGCGAAGTCAGGACAATCAAATTACCCATATTTTTCAGAAGGTTCACGTGATGACCTTATCCAGCGGCGTTATCTTGAAGCCTTTATAAATTACTGGTCAGACGCTTCCGGCAACAACCCATCCTCTTCAGTGTATAGCGGCAACATGATTGACCCGGATATGATCAATCTTTGGGCTTGGGATGCGCGGCCTTTCCCCGATTTCCCGGCGCGGGATAGCGTCTGGTCGGATGGCGAAAACTGGCAAAGAGGACATTGGCTTACGGGGCGGATGGGACTTGTCCCGCTGGCAGATGTAGTTGAAGATATTTGCGCGCAAAGCGGTCTTGAAACCGTGGATGTCTCTAAGGTCACAGGCCTTGTCCAAGGCTACCATATTGATCGCCCTATGACAGGCCGCGCGGCGCTAACGCCGCTCTCTTTGGTTTACGGATTTTCCGTGATGGACACAGCGGTAGGTTTGCGATTTTTAAGCGACGGGACTGAGGCGAAGTTGGTTTTGACTGCCAATGATATTGCCGGTGATTTATCCGTTTCAATTGAAGAGATAAAGGATAGTCCCGAAGACCGATTGAAAGATGCAAGGCTGCATTTTATCGACGCCGGAAATGACTATCAATTAGGCCTCGCCGCCGCGCGTGATAAATTCGCGGAAACGGTGCGTATATTAGATGTGAATGCCGCGATTGTGATGGACCGCAGCTTTGCCAAATTAACAGCTGACCACTTATTGACGCGCCGGCTTGAAAGTGACCGCACACTGAGTTTTCAGCTCTCCGGCGCGAGCCTTAACCTAGAGGTAGGCGACCTCATATCTTTACCCGAAAATCAGGATGTGTGGCAGGTCGAAACTTTGGAAGGTTTGACCACGCAACGGGTGCAGGCGCGATTGACAGGAGACCGAGCCGCGCTGCCAAATCGCGGCGCCTCGCCAGAAGATGCTCAGCCTACGACATGGGCGGCCAAGCCTGTGATTTTTGCGCTTGATATTCCTGGCGAATATGACGGCCCGCTTGTCGGCGTAGGGCTTGATCCATTTGCAATCACCGAAATTACAGGGCCTTCAAATAGCGTGACCTTAGGCTCGCCAGCACGCATCGGAGCGTTGCTCACGGATTTGGCCGCAGGCCCGATCGGACGGTGGGACTATGCCAATGTGATAGATGTTTTTCTGCCCAATGCGCCGCTCTCCTCGCTATCGGACGAAGCCATCTATGACGGCGGAAATCAGCTCGCTGTTGAGACGCCATCAGGTTGGGAGGTGTTCCAAGCGGCAGATGCGCAGCTCATCGCGCCGTCCACTTATCGGCTGTCAAAACTCCTGCGCGGGAAAGACGGTTCTGACGCGGATATGCCGGCTACGTTATTGTCAGGCGCAAGACTTGTCTGGCTTGGCGCGGGATGGGATGATTTACCCTTAGCGGAGAGCGCCATAGGCGAGACCGTCCCGATAAGCGCCATAGCCGCGGGCCGCGAAGGCGATACGCTAAACCACCTCTACAAAGCCACCCATCTGCGCCCGCTCAGCCCTGTTCACGTCAAAATCACCGAAATTGACGGCCAAACGTTGATAAGCTGGACACGCCGCACGCGCATAGGCGGGGATAGCTGGGCGGGATTGGACGTGCCTTTGGGGGAGGAGGAAGAGCGTTATCGGGTACAGCTGCTCTTAAATAACGCCCTAATCGCGGAATATGAAACAACTTCGCCGAGCCTCAGCCTACCGGATCTCCAAAACGCCGACACCATTGCAATCTCCCAAGCGTCTCGTGCCTATGGCTGGGGCGCGCCTGCAACTCTGTCTGTTTAGCCCCTTGCACCTCACCAATTCCCCCTTAAATACTACGCATGGCGAAGGATCCTTATAAATTACTGGGCGTGGCGCGGTCTGCGAGCGAGGCTGAGATTCGTAAGGCCTATCGAGGTCTCGCGAAAAAGTATCATCCCGACGTCAATAAAGACCCCAAATCCCAAGAGCGGTTTAAGGAAATTTCCGCCGCTTACTCGCTGCTGTCCGATAAAGACATGAAAAAGCGCTATGATAGCGGGCAGGTGGATAGTTCGGGGCAACAGCAAAACCCATTTGCGGGCGGTTTTGGCGGCGGGCGTAGCCCGTTTGGCACCGGATTTGGCGGAATGGGCGGTCAAGGTCGCCGCGCCTCAATGGGGGGTCAGGATGACATGGCTGAGCTGTTTTCCTCGCTTTTCGGGATGAATATGGGCGGGATGCAAGGCGGCATGAACCAACAGCGGCGCAGACCGGCCCAAAAGGGCGCTGATATTCGCTATAAAATCACCCTGCCATTTGTTGATGCGATTAAGGGCGGGACGAAAAAGCTGACGGGCGGATTGACCGCAAAAATTCCCAAAGGCGTCGAAGACGGGCAGGTTTTGCGCGTTGTCGGCAAGGGCAAGCCCGGCGTCAATGGTGGCCCGAAAGGCGATGCCAAGGTCGAAATCTCTATAAAACCGCATAAAAACATCACCCGTGAGGGCAAAAAATTGCGCCTGACGCTGCCTATTTCGCTTAAAGAAGCGGTCTTGGGCGGCAAAGTCAGCGTGCCCTTGCCAGGCGGTGAGGTGGAGCTAAAAATACCTGCCGGGGCCAATACCGGAGACAAGATGCGGCTAAAGGGCAAAGGAGTCGCGGGCGGTGACCTTATCGTCACTTTGCAGCTCGTTTTGGCCGAGGGTGATGCGGCGTCTCTTAAAGACTGGGCAGAGTCGCATAAAAACGAAGATTTTGACCCTCGTAAATCATTGATTTAACTCATAGTTAACACCTTAACGCGAGTTGTAGATTGCATTCAGATTGCGTTCAGGGGATACAGGCTAGGGGTGGCATTATGAAAAACCGTAGACATATTGCTTTGGGTTTAACGGCCATTTTACTGGTCGGCGCGGCAGCTATGCCTGCCTCAGCTAAGCCTGCAGCGTGGAAACACTCGTCTCAGAACTTTAAGGCTGAGAGGGTTGAAACACGTTTTGCACCCTCGCCGCAGACTTTTCCGCGTTGGGCGCAGCGTAAGATTTCAGCCTCAGAAGCTAAATCCATTGCGCGCAAGCGTGCTGGCGGCGGTGAAGTTGTCGATATCTCCCTTAACGGAAACACCTATCGCGTCCGCGTCATCCGTAAAGATGGCCGTGTTGTTGATGTTTTTATTGACGCGACCACAGGACGTGTCAAATAGTCAGGCCTCAACCTGATTTGCTCCAGAGGGCTTTATGCGAATATTAGTAGTCGAAGATGATGCGGACTTGTCCCGCCAGCTTAAGGATGCCTTGAAAGATGTCGGCTATGCTGTTGACGTCGCGGCGGATGGCGAAGAAGGTCATCACCTTGGGGACACCGAACCTTATGACGCCGTTATTCTGGATTTAGGCTTGCCTATTATTGACGGCGTGAGCGTTCTGCAAAAATGGCGGGCTGACGGAAAAAAATTCCCTGTCTTGGTTCTGACGGCCAGAGACCAGTGGAGCGAAAAGGTGGCAGGCTTTGATGCGGGTGCTGATGATTATCTGACCAAGCCCTTCCACACCGAAGAATTGATGGCGCGTTTGCGCGCTGTGTTGCGCCGCGCGGCAGGTCACACAACGGACACCATTGATGTCGGAGATTTATCCGTTGATAACCGCTCCGCACGCGCATTTGTTGATGGTATGTCGATTAAGCTGACATCGCATGAATTCCGCCTGCTCTCTTATATGGCGACACATCGTGGCCGGGTTATCTCTCGGACAGAACTTGTTGAGCATATTTATGATCAGGATTTTGACCGCGATTCAAATACGATTGAAGTCTTTGTCGGACGTCTGCGCCGCAAAATCGGTACGGACCGTATCGAAACGGTGCGGGGACTGGGGTATCGCTTGATTGATCCTGATGGCTCTAACGATTCCGGCGACTCTAAAGCCAAATAAGTGCCGGAGGGGCCGCTAAAAAATCAATCTCTTGTTCTGCGGCTTGTTCGCGGCGCGGTCATCTGGGCCTTGCCGCTGCTACTCGTGACGGCTCTGACACTCACATGGCTCTATCGCAATACAACCTATCGCAGTTTTGATGACCCGCTGGTGAGTGCCGTGACAGCGCTTATTGCGACGGCTGAGGTTCAAGATGGCTCTCTGTCATTGACTCGCGAACCGCTTGATCCACGCTATCAACGCGCCTTATCGGGGCGTTATTGGCTGGTGGGTCTGTTAGGCGATGACGGAATCATTACGCCTATTTCGTCCTCGCGATCCTTGCTAGGAGCGACATTGGTTGTGCCGCCTGACGCCGTGGCCAAATTGCAAGATCAGCAAGGTGAAGAAATTCGGACGCGAAGTGAAGGCCCTGACGAAAATGAGTCTTTGCGTCTTGTGGCGCGTCAAGTCATTTTGCCCAATATGAATGCTCCCGTTGTTGTGGTTGCAGGGGCTGATAGCCGCGCGGCTAGCCGCTCTATTATCAGCTTTGCTTTGACGGCTCTGGGGCTTATGTTATTGATTTCTATAGGGATTATCATCGCCGTTGTGACCCAAGTTCGCACGGGCTTGAAGCCATTATTTGAGCTGCGTGATCGTGTGGCGGATGTGCGCGAAGGCCGTGCCGCGCAAGTTGATGGCCTGTATCCGACGGAAATTCAACCTTTGGCGACTGAGCTGAATTCTCTCATATCGCACAATAAAGATGTCGTAGAACATGCGCGAACCCATGTCGGTAACCTGGCGCATGCCCTTAAAACGCCTTTGGCTGTTCTACAAAATGAAGCGCAAGCCCGTAAGAAAACACCATCGGAAATCGTTGCGCGTCAAACAGAAACGATGAAGCAGCAAGTTGACCATCATTTGCGCCGCGCAAGGGCTGCGGCCCGCGGGCAATCTATTGGTGTCTCGACTGAGGTAACAAAAACTCTGGAGGGTTTAGCGCGCACTTTGTCGCGTATTTATGGGCGTAAGAATATCGATTTTGATATAGATTTCATGCCTGGTCTTGTCTTTAGAGGCGAGAAACGCGACCTTGAAGAGATGGCCGGGAACTTGATGGACAATGCTTGTAAATGGACCAAGACATTATTGGAGGTCAGCTCAAAGGTAAGCCCTGAAGATGAAAGCAGTTTCATTATTGTGGTCTCCGATGACGGTCCCGGTATGCCTGAAAATCAATATAGCGAAGCCCTAAAACGCGGCGCAAGGCTTGATGAAGCCACACCCGGTAGCGGTTTTGGTCTGGCGATCGTCAATGATTTGGCGACGGCTTATAAAGGATCGGTAGAGCTGGGACGCTCTGATATGGGCGGGCTCAAGGTGACACTTACCTTACCAAGACGTTTGTAATATGAGCCCGAAAGACCCCATCCATCTAGAAGACAGAACGCAATCCGGCGCGCGTCTTTTCTCGCCGACCGCGGGCCGAAATAAAGCCCCGATTGCCGAAGCGATGATGGATTATGTGCCCAAAGGGGCGAGGGTGCTTGAGATTGCCTCAGGCTCAGGGGAACACGGCGCGTATATTTGCGCGCTTCGGCCAGATGTTATCTGGCAAGCCTCAGACCCTGATGCACAGAGCCGCGCCAGCCAAAACGATTGGGCCCAAGATTGCGGCGGACGGATGTTGGACTCGCTGGATATCGATACGTCCCAAACGGGGTGGGCTGAAAATATAGGCGAGTATGACGTGATTTATTGTGCCAATATGATTCATATCGCGCCGTGGGAGGCCGCCATAGGTATGGTTTCAGGCGCAGCACACCTCTTGAAACCGGGCGCAGCATTTATCCTTTATGGGCCGTTTAAAGAAGGCGAAGCGACGGCGGAGTCCAATCTATCTTTTGACCTGTCACTTAAGAGCCGAAACCCGTTATGGGGTGTGCGGAATTTAGGTGATGTTAAGCATATATTTAGTGATGCAGGGTTTACTCATAAGGCTCGTATTGTGATGCCAAAAGAAAACAGAATGCTTATTTTCACAAAAACACAGTAACGAGGCCAATTATGACAGTCTTGTCATGTTTTGGACAGAATTAGGTTACATGCGGTTTGCCACAACCGCCTTAGATGTTGGAGCAATTTGTGTCATATAAGACCAAGACGATTATTAAAACTGCTGCCCTGTTAGCCTCTGCTTTCAGTCTGCCAGCTTATGCGCAAACATTACCGACCATAAATGACGTACCCGCTGGGCAGTCCTCAGCTCCGCAGATTGAGATAGCCGAGACTCCAACTCAAGAGCCCGTAACACCCCAAGTGACAGTGCCAGATTCCTTGAAAGCCCCTCTCATGACAATGCCTGCGCCCCACGGCGCAACACGAAGCGCGCCGACTAACCTTTATGATAAGCCCATAAGTTCACTGCCTTCCATTGCAGATTTAGTTGGCCGCGTAAGCCCTTCGGTCGTCAATATTATTGTGACGACTGAGACTGGCGAAACCACTTCGGAAGGACAAGGCTCAGGCTTTATCATCTCTGCCGACAATGAAGTCGTGACAAATTACCATGTTATCGAAGGCGGGACTAATATCGATATTGAGTTTAACAATGGCGAAAAATACCCTGCCAGCATTATTGGTACGGATGAAGAAACAGATTTGGCTTTGCTGAGCATAGACTCTGAGAAAACCTTCCCAAATGTAAATTTCCACAGCGGCACTAAATCCAGAATCGGTGATTGGGTTGTCGCGATTGGTAATCCCTTTGGTATCGGGCAGTCTACCAGCTTGGGTGTTATTTCTGCCATTGGCCGTAAGCGCGTGGATAGTGGGTCTTATGTTGATTACATCCAGACAGATGCCACAATTAATCGCGGAAACTCTGGCGGTCCGCTCTTTAATTTGGCCGGTGACGTTGTCGGCGTAAACTCTGCTATCTATTCACCGACAGGCGCGAGTGTGGGTATTGCTTTTGTTATTCCGCAGAGAACAGCGCGTTCAGTCATTTCTAAAATTCGCGAAGATGGTAAAGTTATTCGCGGCTATTTGGGAGCAGGCCTTCGTACAGCCACATTTGAAATGGAGAACCGCCCTGGGATATATAAGTCCGGCGCGACCGTTAATAACATTGTCCCAGGTAGTCCTGCGGAAGTTTATGGTTTGCAAATTGATGATATTATCTTGAATATTAATGGCAAAGCGGTGCGTAACTCCGTCGAAGCCACCCGCGCAATCGGGGCACTAAGCCCGGGTGATGTCGCGCGTATGATTTACGAACGCGAGGAAGAGACGTATCAGCTTGATGTGTCAATGGGCGAGCGTCCTGACAAAGAAGAAATCGAACGGGCCAATGCCATCGCCCAGGGTCTTCCGGTACCGGAACCCAAACGCACAGGACCAAAAATCAATATCGATACAGGCCTGCAGGTTTTAGATTTATCATCTGAATTTCGCTCCGCCATCGGTATGCGCCCCGACCAAGTCGGCATATATGTTGAATCTGTAACGCCTGGAAGCGGTGCTGAGCAGGGTGGATTTACGACCGGAATGGTTATTTTAGACGCTGACGGCACGCCTATGGCCGAAGTCGATACTCTCAAATCAGTCGTGCTCAACGCACGTATCGCAGAACAAAATTCGCTCGTTATGAATGTGCGACTTAAAGACGGGCGGGAAACCTTTATGGTTCTACCGCTGTGAATGAAATCAAAATGGGATGGGGATCTCTAGGAGACTAAAATGAGAATATTAGTTGTTGAAGATGACGAAGTCGCGGCAGAATATGTCCGCAAAGGCTTGATGGAAGCGGGTCACGTTGTTGACCTTGCGCCGGATGGTGACCTCGGCCTCGAAATGGCCCGTGCGGCGGATTATGACGCCCTCATCCTTGACCGTATGCTGCCCAAGCGTGATGGCCTCGAATTATTAGGTGATTTACGTGAAGATGGCGACGCCACACCTGTGCTGATTTTATCCGCGCTTGGCGAAGTTGATCACCGCGTCGAAGGCTTACGCGCTGGTGGTGATGACTATCTTGCCAAGCCTTATTCTTTCACAGAATTATTGGCTCGCGTTGAAGCGATTGGCCGCCGCTCTGACCCAACCGCTGCCGTCACAAAGCTAAAAGTTGGCGATCTGGAAATGGATTTGCTAGCCCGTACCGTGCGCCGCTCTGGACAAAAGGTTTTATTGCAGCCGCGCGAGTTTCGCCTTTTGGAATGCCTGATGCGTAATGCTGGACGGGTTGTGACCCGCACGATGCTGCTAGAAAAAGTCTGGGACTATCACTTTGACCCCCAGACAAATGTTATTGATGTCCATATTTCGCGCTTGCGCGGAAAGATTGATAAAGACTTTGATGAGCCGCTGCTCCACACCGTACGCGGTGCAGGTTATCGCTTGCAGGTTTAGTCTTGTAAGAGTCTTTGGGCAGTCTTAAGCCTCTTATCCCATGATAGCGGCCCTTAAAAAACTTTCACGAAATACGCTCTTCAGATTATCTCTGTTGGGCGCATTTCTGTTTGTGGCCTCGCTTATGGTCGTGGCGATGTCGGTCTATTACGCCACAGTGACCTCTGAACTCCGCCGCGTGGACCGCTTGGTCGAAACAGAACACGCTGAACTTCAAAAAATCTTCGACACTAAGGGCTTTGAAGTCCTTCAAGGTGAGGTCTATATCCGAACAGCTTCGGGCGAGGGGCTTTATGGTCTGGTGAATGATCTCATTGCGGTTGGTAACCTGACCTCTCAAACGGTCACCAAAGAAGGTGACCAGCTTCCCCTGCTCACCGGACTTGAGCCTAACCAATTTGCTAAGGTCCCTTTTATCTACAGTAACCCTGAAAGCGAGGAGGAAGATTTACAAGATCGCCGAGCCCGCGCATTGGTGGGGCCTATTCGCACAGATAAAGGGGTTGCAGCTATTTTGGTTGTCGGCAGGGATGTTGAAGCCACCATGCGTATTGGCAAACGTGTGAGAGACGCTATTTTAATATCATCAGGCATTGCCCTCGTGCTGGGATTAATTTCCAGCTTCTATGTCTCGCGCCGTTTCACGCGCCGCGTGGAAGCTTTTAACAAACTCGCAGATGACGTGCGTTCAGGCAATCTGGATCGCCGCGCCCCGCGCACCCATTCCGAAGATGAAATGGACATGTTAGCTGAGCATTTGAATGCCATGCTGGACCACATTGACCGCCTTATGAAGGCCATGCGTTATGCGGGTGACAGCGTTGCCCATGACTTGCGTACGCCCTTAACCCGCCTGCGCACGCGCCTCGAAAGCGCGGCTATTGATTTAGGCGATACGCCAGAAGCGGATACACTCTTTGCGGCAGCCGAAGATGCCAGTGAACTTTTACAGACTTTTGACGGCGTTCTGCGTATTGCGCGGCTGGAAGCCGGAGAGCGGCGGGAACTCCTAACAGATGTCGATCCTAAGCCTATGCTAGATGACTTGGCAGAGCTTTATGAACCCGCTTGTGAAGATGCGGGATTGGAATTTACGAGTGATATTGAAGGCGGCATTATGGTGCTTGCCGATCGCGGCTTGTTGTCCCAAGCCGTATCTAACCTAATTGAAAACGCGATTAAATATACGCCCGAAGGCGGAAAGATTCATTTGCAGCTCTCTAGGAATAAAGAGGGGCGTTCGGAAATATCCATTATCGATGATGGCCCCGGTATCCCGCCCTCTGATCGGGAACGGGTGAAGGAACGATTTGTGCGTTTGGATAAGAGCCGGACCTTACCGGGGAGCGGTCTGGGCTTGGCGCTTGTTGACGCGGTTGCCGATTTGCACCGCGCTGAATTCGTCATGGATTCAGGTTTTGGTAAAAAGGATGAGGCCCCGGGTTTAAAAGCAACCCTCATTCTACCGCGCCGCAGAAACTTAAAACGTTAAAGCCTTCATTTTTAAGCGGCAGGGTTTTTCTGGCTTTGGGGAGGAATGTAAGGCTGCGGTTGGCTGGGAGCCTGCGGATTTGGCGCTTGTGGATTTAGCGCCTGAGGACTTGAGGCTAGCGGTTTAGGCGCTTGCGGCGCCGTGTGGGGTACAAAGTTTACCGGAGGCGGCGGAGCAGGGGCTGCTGCCACTGGCGCAGGTGCCGATGGCGCTGCTGGCGCTGCTGGCGCAGACCTAGGCGCAACCTGATCGACGTCTTGTGTTGTAAGCACATCTGCAATATCTTGGGCCAGGCGCGTAATTTCATTTCCGACGGCGTTGCTTTCGTTCGCCCCTGTTTTCTTATCTGCCGGACGATTAGGCAGAGTAAATATAACTGTCGTGCCTTGGCCGACGACAGACTCAATAGTGAAGTTACCCCCATGCAGTTCAACCAATGATTTGGACAAGGCGAGTCCTAGGCCCGTACCTTCATGTTGACGAGAATGCTGACTGTCAATTTGTTCGAAAGGTTGCGCCAATCGCTCAATATCCTCCTGAGAAATACCTATGCCTGTATCTGAGACACGGATAATAAGACCGGCAGATTTAGGCTCTACAACGACACGCACCATTCCGCCTTCGGGCGTAAACTTAATGGCGTTGGTGGCCAGATTGAGCAGGATCTGTTTCACGGCGCGCGGGTCTGCTTCGATCTCAGGCACGTCAACTTCTTCATAAACCAGCTTGAGGCGGTTATCTTCTGCGCGGCCGCGAACGATGCGAATAACCTGCGAAATCATATCATTCATTTGCAAGGACTCTGTATTCAAGGTCATCTTGCCGGCTTCAATCTTAGACATGTCGAGAATATCATTGATTAGCGATAGTAAATGTTGGCCAGAGAAGAGGATGTCATTGACATATTCTGAGTAACGCGGATCGCCAAGCGGGCCGAAGAGTTCCTTTTTCATAATATCAGAAAAGCCGTTAATCGCATTAAGCGGTGTACGGAGTTCGTGGCTCATATTGGCCAAGAATTCAGATTTAGATTGGCTGGCTTGTTCAGCTCTGATTTTTTCCTGCTCGTAATTCTCAGCAAGTTCTACGATGCGGACTTGTGATTTGCGTAAAACCGTAATAGTTTTTTGTAAGGCGTCTTGGTTGGTCTGTAATTGCTGCTCGCGTGTACGAATGGCGGTTACTTCTGTCCCGATAGAGACGCGGCCCCCATCAGCCGTTTCTGTTTCAAGGTAACGGATCCAGCGACCATCATTAAGTTGAATTTCATACCCGCCTGGACCTTCCAAATGGGTGACATTTTCAATAGCATTATTAGAATGATACTGGATGGTTGCATAATCTAAACCTTGTTGAAGGTTACCAGGTTCAAAACCAAAAAAGTCTTCGAATTTATTATTCCACAGCACAAGGCGATCTAATTGATCCCAAATAACGAAACTGTCATTCATAGAGCGCAGGGCATCAAAGAGACGCGCTTCGGCGGCTTGAAGACGGGTCTGCGCGCCTCGCATTTCAGTGACGTCCAAGGCCACGCCAATGACGACTTTCGCTTGGTCGGATCCACGGACAGACGGACGGCCACGGCACGCCAACGAGATTGGGAGGTGGGCCGCGGCTAGGTCAATGTCAAATTGACCGTTCACATGAGCCCGACGAACCGTCGAAAGAAGCTTTTCGCGATCATTCGGGCTGAATAGGCCTAAAAATTGCGGCATTGAGAGATTATGTTCTTTTTCCGGCAATCCAAGCAATCCCGCCAAAGAGTGACTGATATAAGCTTGATTATTGCTGATGTTAAGTTCCCACACGCCGCCGCGCGAACCGTCAATCGCTGCGCGATAGCGCTGTTGTGAAACTTCATCTTCGGCCTTCTTGTCACGCAAGGTTTTAATCTGCCGCATCATATTGCGCAGCAAAACCCAGATCAGCCAAGCTGTCCCTGCGAAAAGTAGCGTAAATAGTAAAATGTTATTTTTAAGATCCGGTGACAAACCGCGAGGCGCGGTTTCAATAACACTTAGATAGGAATTTGGAATGCGCGCGGAGGCGAGCCAGACTTTTTCATTCCCTATCGTGTGAGCGTCAATATTGCTCTCTGATGTCGATTTGGTGATGGCTTCCAGTTTTTTAGGCGATAAGTCGTAAAAAGTCTGAGCGCCTGAACGTCCCAAACCCAGTGGTCCGTCAATGACGCGTCCGCCGTCTTGGATTATGGCGAAGTTTGAGGTAGACTCTCCAATCAAACTTCCTGGATATAGACCAACAACCAGATAGCTGTCCCCTGTGCGGCGGGTAATAACGGGTGTGACAAGCCCTGAACCATCTTTGGAGATGAGCGATGATAGTTGCACGCCGCCCTTAGCAAAGTTTCTTCGGCTGATTTTTGCCAAATCATCGCCGGCGGCATTTGTTGACGCCATAACTGTGCCAGACGCATCAATAAGCGCGGCAGCGGAGGTTTGTTGTCCTCGGGCGACGAAATTGATAATCTGTTTGGGCGATCCATTAAGCGAAAGCGCTGTGTCCATCCAAGCGATTTCACTGTTGATCGCGCGGGCCGCATTTTTAGCCTTACTGACGACTTCGGATTGGTAGCTGGCTGTTTCGTTGCTTTTGTAACTCTGATGGTCATTGTAAAGCTTTGTTGCCGCCAGGATTATGAAAAGTGCAAAAAAGGCAAGCGTGCTTAGTAACAAGCCTTTGACGGAGGATTGATCGACACTGCTCGATAGCGAACTGAGTTTATTTGTAATGTTTTTCGACGTACGTTGCGGGATGGTCTCAAAAGAAGCATGGGCTTGTGGTTGCGCTTGGGGTTGTCGCGGCTGTGCGCCTGGCGCAGCAGATGATACACCGTGCGGTATGGGGTGTTGAGCCCGCGGGCCCTTAGCGGGGGTTGCGTGCATATTTTGATTTACGGAACCTGTTCGCACGTTATCCTCTAAACCTTCATTGAATCACCCGTAATGGGCTAAGATGCTTCGTAAGCTATGTCGAACAAAACGTGGTTAATATTAGATTTAAATCTGCAGAAAAACGCCATTATATGCGTGTTTCGGGCTCTGGTTTGCCAATTGCATAGCCTTGAGCCGCGTCAAAGCCTAATTTGGTCACAAAGTCTTTGATTTCGTCTGTTTCCACGCCTTCAGCGATAAAGCGTACATCTAAGGCCTCTCTGAGCGATAATAGAGCGGATAAAATGGCTCGATCCCGCGAGGAATTTAAGGCTGCTGCAACGAAACCACCATCAATTTTAAGCCAATTGGCCGGCAAAGCCCGCAAATAGCGAATAGAGGCTGCGCCCGCACCAACATCATCTAAACATACGGGGTGTCCGCGCGTTTTCAACTCACTTAGCAAGCTCTCAGCCAGAGACAAGTCATGCATGTCCCAGCTTTCGGTCAATTCGATTATGAGTTTTGTTGGGGAGGCTTCCAGCGCGGTCAGGCAGGCCAAAACCGAACTTTTAAACGTTGCTTTGTCAACAGAGGCTCCTGATAAATTGATAGCTATGCCGACACCTAACGGGTCAGCATTCAACACGAGAATAGCCTGCGCCAACATTGACAAATCCAAATCCCTGATAACGCCTGACAATTCAGCGGGGCGCAAGACGCCTTCAATCTCGCCGTCATGGTCAAAGCGCACCAACCATTCATAGTGATGGATGTGTCCGTCTTTTAGATCGATGATGGGTTGCCGCATAACAGAATGTCTCTGTTCAGAAATATGCGTGCGAAACCCTTCCGCTGTAAGAATATCTACCATAACGCCCGATAGCACCAGAGAGTGAATATAGCGTTATGAGGGAGGGTTAATTGCGATTAGTCTCCGAGAGTTTTAGTGGCAATCTCCAGCACATTTTTAGAGGGTTTGGACTTAATCACATGCCGCAATTGCGCTTTGATTTGATCTTGGCGGTCTGTGTCCAATTTACGCCAAATTTCATAGACCCCGAGTAAACGTGCGGCCACAGAGGGGTTGCGGCTATCCATGTCCAAAACTTGCGCGGTGAAGAAATCATAACCTGCGCCGCTGACATGATGGAACAGATGCGGGTTGCTCATTGCAAATCCACCGACAAGCGCGCGCACCCGGTTGGGGTTGCGTGGATCATAGGCTTCATGCTCTGTCAATTTGCGGATGGCCTCTACGCCCTCAGGGTGCTTGCGTCCGGCCTGAACGGCGAACCATTTATCAATGACTAGCGGATTATTTTTCCACTTTAGATAAAAGTCTTCCATGGACTGATCCACGCGGCGGCCGCCGAGCTTATCTAGCGTCAACAATGCTGACAGTTCATCGGTCATATTAGTGGCGGTGTTAAATTGCGAAATAGCGAGCGGCGCGGCCACAGCGTCTTGGCGCGCAGAGAGCAGGGCGAGGCAGCGGTTTTTAAGCGCGCGGCGGCCTGCGGCTTCGGCGTCAGGGCTAAAGGGGCCGTCATCTTTTAGGGCGTGATATGTGCTGATGAGGTCGGTTTGAATTTCGTCAGCGACGGCGCGATTGAGCCAATCTCCGGCCAAATTTACGGCAATGGGATCAGCTTGTTTTAGGCTTTGAATAACATCTGTGTTGGACGGTATGGTTAGAGCTAAGGCTTTGAAGTTATGGTCAAAATTATTATCTAATAACGTGTCTTTCAACGCCCTTACATAGCCGCGCAGGGCCGTATCAGGCGCGGGCGTTTTGCCGCTTTCTATCGCTTGGGTAAGGCGGCCCATTAACTGACGCGCCAAAGCTTGTCCGGCTTCCCAGCGATTGAAAGCATTGGGGTCATTAGCCATCAGACGCAGCGCATCTTCGGATGTTTGGTCACTATGGAGAATGGCGGGAGCAGAAAAATCTTGCAAAACAGACAGACTGTAATCTTTACCGAGCAGGGGTAAGGATACGCTTGTTTTCTCCGTATCAAGCACCGTCAATTGCGGTTCTCCTATCGGGCCATCATCGCCAATAGCCTGCCATTTGATAGGCAAGACAACAGGTTTTTTCGTTTTCTGGCCCGGTGTAGGTGGTGTCTTTTGCTCGAATGTAATGACATCGGCGCTGACCTGTGCGTCCAGTCCTCGCGAACGGGTGACGCGAATATGGGGTGTGCCAGCCTGTTCATACCAGCGCATAAATTGTGACAGGTCTTGGCCTGAAGAGGCTTCGAAGCTGGCAATAAATTGCTCAATCGTCGCCGCTGTGCCGTCCAGCGTTTCGAAATAATGATCACAGCCTTTGCGGAATTCATCAGCGCCCAAAACCGTCTTGAGCACACGGATAAGCTCTGCGCCTTTTTCATAAATTGTCGCCGTGTAGAAATTGTCGATTTTGACAAATTGGTTAGGCCGCACGGGATGGGCGAGGGGGCCGCCATCTTCGGGGAATTGCCGCCCGCGCAGGGCCCGCACATCTTTGATACGCTGCACAGCCGCGCCGCGCTGATCAGCTGAAAACTCTTGATCGCGGAAGACGGTAAAGCCTTCTTTTAAGCAAAGCTGAAACCAATCGCGGCAGGTAATGCGGTTGCCCGTCCAATTATGGAAATATTCATGGGCGACAACGGATTCAATGCGCTGGAAATTAAAATCAGTCGCGGATTCGGCGTCAGCTAAGAGAAGTGCAGAATTAAAGATGTTCAGACCCTTATTTTCCATTGCGCCGAAGTTAAAGTCGCGCACGGCAACAATCATAAAGCGGTCCAGATCATATTCACGGCCAAAGGCCTCTTCATCCCATTTCATAGAGCGTTTTAGTGCGTCCATGGCATATTCTGCGCGCGGTGCATCACCCGGATCGACATAAATTGTCAGCGGAACATCTCGCCCGCTCATCGTCGTGAAACTGTCCTCTAAAATATCGAACTGCCCGGCGACGAGCGCGAAAAGATAGGCGGGCTTGGGGAAGGGGTCTTCCCAGACCGCAAAGTGTTTCTCATCCGCCAGATTGCCGCTCTCAACCATATTCCCATTTGCGAGCAGGTAAGGATATTGCGTCTTATCGCCCGTAATTTTGACTTTAAACACCGAGAGCACATCCGGGCGGTCAGGATAAAAGGTGATGCGGCGAAACCCTTCGGCCTCGCACTGTGTGCAAAAACGCCCGCCCGATACATAGAGCCCCATCAAGGTTGAATTCGCGGCGGGGTTACAGGTGTTTTCAATCTCCAGCGTGAAATTATCAGGGACATCGGACAGAATAAGCTGTGTCTGGGTGAGGCGATATTCACTACGTTTTAAACTGCGCCCGTCAATCTTGATGGATTTCAACGCAATCTCATCGCCATCCAAAATCAATGGCCCTGCTGCGAGGCGGACAAGTTTTAACGTGCTTTTGACAACCGTTTTTTTCGGCTCCAGATCAAAATCTAAATATACAGTTTCGATTTTAAAATTCGGCGGCGTGTAGTCAGAAAGCTTAGTGACGGTCGGGGCTGTATCGGTACGCATGGGGAGTCCTTTGTTTAGGACGCTTTATGTGGCGTAGCCGCTGATAATTGCAAGGGCTTCGAGCGTGTATATCATTCGGCGCTCTTATACATTTTAACAGGGGGGCCTTAAATGCTTAAATCCATAAGGTTATAGTCTTTGAGAGAGGCTTGTGCGGCGTCGCTCCATTTGAACTCATCCTGCCGATCGGCAAAAGGCGCGTAAAGATAGGGTGTTTCATTTGCAAAGTGTTGCCGTCTGGCATCAATAGCGAAGCCGATAAGTCGAGACCGTGTATCTACAAATGTCTCGTCCATAACAGCCGCCTTGGCATGCATGCCGGCGCTCTTAATATTTAAGACCGATGATCGTTTGTGAAATCCAAAATTAATAGACAGCCGCGGCTCTAACCCTGTATTTGCAAATGATCCGTGTATGATTTGACGACTATTGATAACCACATCACCCGGATTACATATGATCGGCACAGCGTTTGGCAGGCGCTCAGTTCCCGCATCCTTGACCATTTTAGCAATATTTGCGCGTCCGTCTTTATGGCTTCCTGGGATAACCCAAACGCCATTGACCGCTGTGCTTCCGTAAACTTGTCCCATAAAATTAAAACCATGAATATTTTCATCAAACTCTGGATGGTCCCAATGGGTATCCCCGTCCTGATGCCACGAGACAGCGGCGCCGACCCCGGCTTCTTTAATAAATAAACCTTCTGTGAAGGGGACAAAATCGGGGCCGTTAATAGCTTCGGTCAACTTTAACAAATCCGGATGCCCATACGTTCGAAGGCAGGCAGGTGAGAATTGCAAAGAGCCGCTCAGGTAAAGCGGAACGGCTGGCGGGGCATCACTGGCGGCCTTAGGTTCAAATAATTTAACCTGATGGCGGCCGTTGAAATTATCTGTTCCGCCAAGCGGGTCCGAAAGCGGGCGCGCCCATTGTAGGGTTGGCGCTTGATTATCAACGCCAAGCGCAGGGCGTCCGTGCTTGTCCGTCTCGGCTCCCATATGAACAGGGAAGGTCTCCCACATTTCAGCCAAATCAGCTTTTATATCAGCTAATTCTTCGGCGGATAAAACGCCTTCTAGAATATAAAATCCAAATTCAGAATAGGCCCTTAAAATATCAGGATGAATGTTTCCATTCTCGTCGAATTTGATCGGTCCGCGATTGGGCAGTGCCAGAGCTTTGGTTTGCCCGTTCAGCAAATATGACTTTCTGGCTTGCGCCTCATCCCCGTAATGCGCGGCGCAGGCGTCGATTGAGCGGCTTATATCCTGAAACATATTATTCTTTCACAGTTTTTATGGTTGTTAAAATTTAATACATATGCAAATCTGTGAGTCAAGACTCAACGGAGCTATTATTCATGTCCACAAAAACCCTCGCCAGAGGAAGCGCCACGCGCACGGCCAATAAACTTCGGCGCAAAGAACGTATATTAGATTGCGCGAGAGACATCATCGCGACGCAAGGTTATGACGCTCTTACCCTGTCTCAACTGGCCATTGATGCAGAGGTCACGGTTCCTACAATTCATAATCTTTTGGGAAAGAAGTCTAAAATTATAGAGCATTTGGTGGGGGATGTTGTCACGCGCATTGGACAGGTCTTATCGCATCAGACTGGCGATGATCCTATCGTGGCTATTCAAGCCTTTACAGACGCATTGATGTCTCTCTACGCAAAGGATGAAGTTTTCTACAAGGCCGCCTTCGTAGCCGGAGAACGCGCGAAACTATTTGAACACCACTCAGCGGACGGCATATTCATGCGGTCTATAAATCTGGCCGCAAAAGTGTGTGAAGATGCTAAAGCCCAAGGATATTTAAAGGGCGAGGTTGAGACACATATTTTGGCGGAACTATTATTCGGATGCCAACGCTTGGCACGTCATGACTGGATGAATAATTACATAGATTTGGAGGCGTATAAATACCGCGTTCTATCTGGCATGTTCATAATCTTTGCCGCCGATGCCATGCCCGAATTCAAGACAAGGCTCATGGCTGAAATCAAAGATTTAGAGGTGGGCATATATATATCTAATTGAGAGTTTTAGTCTTTTATTGTTGTATTTAGAATTGATCATTAGTCTCCATTCTCAAACACTCTAAAACGTGCCGCTAAATTTAATGTTCAAAACAGGGCCGGATGCGCGGGATTGAAATTCTGTGACATCCAGCACGCCGCGGTCCCGCCTGTCGGTAAAGATTTCGCGGGTGAACTCTTCTTTCGAGTTAACTAGATTGGTCAATTCCGCTTTGATCTTCATGCCCAGAATATCTTTATGCTCAACAAAGGCAAAGGTGATTGGGCGCTCTAGGGTTGGGTCATCTGTTGTGAAAAGCCGAAAGCCTTTATAGTCGGTATATTCACGCGCGCCGCCGCCATAGGCCCAAGAGGTGTTAGGGATGTCATGGCGTATTTGGGCGCTCCAGAACGTTTTTTTATCACGGCTGAGTTGACGGTTTTCAAAGGTTACCGGGTCTTCAACGCGGCTGTTACGCCATTCAAAATTCAGATCAAATTGAGTGCCTTTCCAACCCCATCGGTCGCCTTTAATACTCGTGTTAAAGTCAACGCCATATTGTATCGCACTGTCAATATTACCGACCGCGTCACCATCTTCGCCAATTGGGATGCGGTCCACAAGATCAGAGATAAGGTTGAAATAGGGATTAATATTTATCGTAAAACCTTGGCCGAAATCCTTGTCATACTCAGTGGAGAAAATCCAGCGTTGGGACGGTACAAGGTTCACATTGCCGGTGCGGTCAATATTGTCCACGACATCTACGGATGAGATGAAATCAAAAAAGCTAAGCTGATCAACTTCGCGCTCAACTTTGAATCGCACAGAGGTGCTCTCATCAGGCTTATAGGTTGCCAGCGCGAAACCTTTGGGCCTCACAAAGTCTCTTGATAATGCGCCTGACTGTTCGAGCTGTGAGTATTCAACCCCTGCAGAGAGCTGTATATTCCATTTAGGCGAGAGGGCGCGGCTATGGGTGAGGGTGGCTTCTGCGCGGCGCTCTTCAACGCGCGAGCTGGCCCCGTCTAGCTCTGCGTCAACATATTGCCCATTTTTAAAACTTTGCAAGGCTGAGTCGATATCTAAATAGTTAAATGCGCCTTCAACGCCGAATGTCCAGTCGCGGTCTTCTTGTGGCGACCAACTATATTCAGATCGGCCAATGGTTTCCCCTTCATCAGCGAGGCGGTCAAAAATAGACCCGCCAAGTTGCTGCCCGTCCAAAGTAAATATTGAGAAGGCGCTGCGCGTGGGCGAGCGTTCAAATCTATAATAGCCAATCATTTTTAGTTTCCCTGGGCCTAGCGGAAACTCGTAATCGGCACCTATCTTGGCATTCCATTCATCCTCACCGCCCGTAAACACGGTGGCTAAATCTTGGCCCCGCTCTGTAATAGCGCGGCGCGCCGAGAGGGTTCTCTGCGCAGAATTGGATTTATTATATTCTAAATTTAGATTTCCTATGTGATCATCTTTGGGTTTCCAGTTTAAATCCAATGTCGCGCCGGGACCGTCAAAGTTATAGCGGCCTTGTTCATCGCGGATTTCAAAGACAGTGCCATCTGCCGCGGTGAGGGTTTCTGGTCCCCAATCACCATTGCGCGAGGCTTCATTTCTGACTTCCGCGGAGTAGGTTAGATTTCCGTTTTCGCCTGAAAGCGTCAGATGTGCATGTCCCCAATTCGTCTTTTGGCGTTCACGAAATTGAGGGGCCCAACTCCATGTGCCTGTCTGTCCTTTGGAGGCGGTTACGATATTTGCGACTTGTCCTGACAGGCCCGGAATATCCAGTGACGCCCCGTCTTTAATCTCGATACGCACAACATTTTCAGCGACAATACGGGAGAGCTGTGAACCCACATTCGTCTTACCCGTCAGCCGCTCGCCATTGACAAGAACGTTCGCGCCGCCTTGGCCCAAACCGCGCCGATTATCAGCGCCTTGGAGCTGAAACCCAGGAATTTGAGCCACCATATCCAGTGCATTACGCGGGGCATATTGAACGAAATAGGCGGGCTCGTAAGTATCATTTGTTGACTGGGCCAAAACTGGGGACGCTGTGAAAATGAGGGTGAGGGGTATTGCTGCCGCGCAAAGCAGCTTTTTTAATGAGGGTGTCATGGCTGGTCTTTCTTACCCGACTAATGCGGGTCTGTGCGAAATTAGTTTACTCGGGGCAGAGGGTCGATCGTGCGCCCGTTTTTACGTAGCTCGAAATGAAGATGAGGGCCTGTGGATTGGCCTGTTGAACCGACTCCGCCTATGATGTCTCCGGCTTTGACCCGTTGTCCGGGAGAGGCCGCAATGCTGTTCATATGTCCGTAAAGGGTCTGATAGCCATTCGCATGTTTAAGCGTAACGCGGTTGCCCCATTTGGACTCTCTTCTTGCGATCTGAACAATGCCGTCCGCGCTGGCGAAAACAGGCTCGCCTATAGCGCCTTTGAAATCAATGCCGTGATGGTAAGTGTCCCAAATCTTTCCCTTTTGACCATAAGTCGCAGTGACGTTCTGGCTAGATGTTGGCCATGTAAATGCAGGCGTGATTGTTTTAACATCAGCGCTTGTTTTATGAATGTGGGTGTTTTTGTGAACATGTGTATTTTGATGAACATGCTTGTTTTGATGATTATGTGTTTGATTGTTGGTGTGACTATTTGAGTGTTCAAACTTTCCATAGGTCACATGCCGCGATTGTTTATCGTTTGTGGACTCAGTCACGACGTGCGTTGATTCCGGTGTGAGGTCGACTTTCTTCAGTGTCGATTTATTGATGCCCATATTGGCGAAAAGTTCGCAATATTTGTCTTCCATGGAGGATGGAATAGGTGTGCCATTGACTGTCCAGTCATTGCTGACATAACGCATAGTCACATTTTCAGAAGCAGATGAAATGAAACCGTCTTTGACGAGATAACCGTAAAGCGTGCCGCGTAGTTCATTATAAGGGGTGTGCATCTTATCCGCCTTGAGGCGCCTTTTTTCTGCGCGTTTTGCTTGCTCTTTGGCGCGTTCTCTTAGTTCTGCAGCGTGTTCGCGTTGTTGTTCCGCCCGTTCGCGTTGACGCTCGGCGCGCTCAATTTGACGTTCAATTTTGGCCTCACTACGCTCCGCGTCCCGAATGGCCTGTTCAGCTTGGCGCTCAACTTTGGCTTCGAGGCGGTCTTGTTCAAGCTCGCTGAGATGCGTATTCTCTTCAAAATAGCGTTCCAGATCTGCTTCGAAATAATCCATATCGACTTCAAATCGGTTCATTTTGGCTTCGAATTTTTTAAAATCAATGTTGCCGGTGTTTGACATGGGGGGCTTGGGAGGTTCCGGCGGCTGCGGCATCTCTACTGGTAGGCGGCCTAAAACTTGCGGATTTTTATCTACATCCGTCCAGGCGCCATCAGCCAAAACCCAGCGGCGACCATCTTCTGTGATTTTGACGGTTACGTTACGGCCATTCAGGCGCTTTGTTTCTAGGGTGTAATTTTGCTTATCGGCGTTGGCATGCTCATAGACTTTAGGCTCAGGATGCGCATTGGCCGCTGATGTCGTGGAGAGATAAATCCCGCCAATGAGGACACTCGCGAGGAGCGGCATAAGAAAATGCTCGGGCCGGCGCTGCTGTTCTACAGATCCAACAAGGCGTTTTAAACGAACCATTAGCGGTGTGTCGCCACCATCTGCGGCCATAGCCAATCCTTGTTGAGATGAGAGGCGCAAAGCCGCCAATCCCTGTATCAGCGCGCTTGGATTTTGAGACTGCGCTACCGCCATGTCATCGCAAGCTTGCTCGCGGTCAATATCAATTTTTCCAGAGATGAAGTGAATGGCGGGGTGGAAAAACAAGACCGTTTTTACAGCCGTCTGCATTAGATTGACCAGATAGTCATAGCGGCGAATATGAGCAAGTTCGTGAAGTAAAATGGCTTCAACTTGATCGCGTGGTAATCCCATGAGGAACCCTGCAGGTACGAGGACGACGGGTTTGATAAAGCCAATGGTCAATGGGCCTGATACATGTGCCGAAATATAAAGCCGAACATGTTCTGAAACCCCATTATTTAGCACCAAAGTCCTGAAGCGGTTCTGCCATTTTACGGGCACTTGGGTTAATCCCTGATACCGCATTTTGCGCGTCACTATATAGGCCGCAAAGTAGCGTAGGGCCATAAATGCAAAGCCAAAGCACCATAATAGTCCTAAAAGCGGGGCTGATGCGGCCGCGGAAAGAGAAAGGTTTTGGGATGTTATCTGCAAGCCTTCGGGCGATCCTGTAAAGAGGGCGGCGGCATGGGAGAGTGTTTCTGTCGCCGAAAGCTGTGTGAAGCCTATGGGGGCTTCGCTCCCGCCTTGGTAAAGGCTGAATGTTACGAGAAAGGCCGCAAAACATCCGAATAAACAAAAAATTTGAAAATTATACCGGAGGGCAGGGCTCGATTTTTTCGTCATCGCTCTAAAGAGTATAACGGCGATCATCGCGACTCCGCCTTGCCAAAGGCTATGCAATAAAGCCCATCCCAAGCTGTCAAAAATTTGTGTCATTTGCGCCTCCTCCGCTTATGATCCCCTGGCACAGGGCGTTATTTTTTCTGTTCCATGTCCTTTAAGAACTGTTTTATTTTCTTTATCTCGGCCTCGCTGGGCTCGGATTTCCCCAAAGCATGCATGACAAGGTCGGACACTGAATTACTGAATGTGGTTTCGACAAAGCGGTTTAACAGATGGGATTTTGTTTCATCCTCTGAGACAATCGCTTTGTAATTATAAGATTTGCCTTCGCCGCGCTCTCGCGCCACGAGCCCTTTATCGAACATGCGCTGGATTTGCTTAAGCGTCGTTGTATAGCCGACATCCTTTTGCGAGCTTAGCCGCTCATGAATATCTTTCACGCTACAAGGCTCATGTTCCCAAAGGACATTTAAGATGGCGGTTTCGGCTGCCGAAGGTTTGATTTTAGGTTTCATAACGCCTTATTAACGACAGTTGTCGTTTTGTAAAGTTACAAAAATGACATTTGTCGTTATTTTAGCTAATTGCAGGAGATGCAGTGTAATAATAAGAGCGCCGAGTTTGATTGATTTTAAATGAGCTGATGGTTTTAACTGAAGGAAGAAATTTACAAGTCTATAACCATATCCCTACACATAAATTTCAGCCTAAATCTATACTACCAAAGTGTGTTTGGAACTTTTGTAAAACTTCAGAAATGTCGGAATTTACTGGTGGTATTAGCTAGTTTTATATTGGCTGCTGCGTGTGTGCTGTATCCTTCAAGTAGCATTGCCTCACCCATTAGCTTTCCTGCTAAGCCCGCGAGCAAGACTTTTATATCAGATACGGCTGAAATACTTTCAGACGCAGATAAGATTTATGTAAACGAAGTCGCAAGAAACCTTTTACTTGAAAACCGCACGCCTATTTATGTGGTTACAATAAATTCCTTGTCTGATTATGATGCCAATTTTTTGTCAATTGAGTCCTATGCGCGTGAATTATTTAACCACTGGGGAATTGGGTATGATGACCGTAATCATGGAATGTTACTATTAATTGCCAAGGTCGACAGAAAGGCTCGTATCGAATTGGGTGCTGACTGGGGGCGTCGATATGATGATAATGCCAGCTATGTTATGGATAAAATAATCATTCCTCGCTTCAAAGAGGATCGTTATTCGGAGGGTATTGCTCAGGGGGTTAAAGGTCTAGAGGCCATGGTGCTTGGGCTTGAGCTTCCCAGTCCATATCTCGCGTCGTGGGTGATGCCATCCCTCGTAACATTAAGCTTTGTGTGCGTTGTGGCAGCTATATCAATGTTCAGGTCTGGCCGTAAAGGCATCGGTTGGCTTTTGCTCGTCATAGCGGCCATGTTGATATGGTACATACTTGAAATTATTTATGACAGCTTTTTCAGTGATAACGCGTACAATGGAGATGGATTTGGCGGAGGATTTTCTGGTGGTGGCGGTGCAACAGGTGGTTGGTAGTTAAACCGTCCTTAGTTCCCCTGAAACTAATCCTTGCCTTTTAGCGCCTTTCCTCTAGTGCCACGCAGATAAGTAAAACCTCGGACTTTCCGCTATGACTGACTCTATTCAAACCCTTCGTAATGTGGCGATTGTGGCCCACGTTGACCACGGTAAAACCACGCTTGTTGATAAGCTGTTGCGCCAGTCTGGAACGCTAGATGAGCGCGGCGAGCGTGAAGAGCGCGTGATGGATAGTAATGACATCGAAAAAGAGCGCGGTATTACGATTTTGGCTAAGAATACAGCCATTCGCTGGAAGGACAAAAATGAGGGCACGGATTGGCGTATCAATATCGTCGATACACCGGGTCACGCGGACTTTGGCGGTGAGGTTGAGCGCGTGCTCTCTATGGTCGATTCTGTTGTCTTGCTGGTGGATGCTGTCGAAGGCCCAATGCCGCAAACGACATTTGTGACGAAGAAGGCGCTGGCCCAAGGCCTAAAGCCTATCGTTGTTGTCAATAAAGTTGACCGCCTCGGTGCGCGCCCAGATTGGGCCGTTGATCAGACCTTTGATCTCTTTGACCGCCTCGGCGCAACAGATGAGCAGCTTGATTTCCCTGTCGTTTATGCCTCTGCACTTAACGGTTGGTCGTCTAATGAAGCTGGAACAGTTGGCGAAGATATGACGCCGCTTTTCGAAGCCATCGTAAAGCACGCCCCTGTTCCGGATGTTGACCCTGAGGGCGCGCTGCAGATGCAGGTGTCTGCCCTTGATTACAGCAGCTATACAGGTGTTATCGGTATTGGCCGCGTTGTACGCGGCGTCATGAAGCGCAATTCACAAGTTATTGTCGCGCAGCCAGACGGCACAGAGCGCAAAGCTAAAGTGCTTCTGCTCTATGGTTTCATGGGTCTTGAGCGCGTCGAAACGGATGAAGTGTCTGCCGGGGATATTTGTTGCTTTACCGGCATTGATAAGCTCGGTATTTCCGATACGATTTGTGAGCCCGGTCATGTTGAGGCTTTGCCGCCGCTCTCTGTCGATGAGCCGACCATCTCTATGACATTCCAAGTCAATGATAGTCCTTTTGCGGGCCGGGAAGGTAAATATGTGACCTCGCGGAACATTCATGATCGTCTTCAAAAAGAGCTCATTCACAATGTCGCTTTGCGCGTTGAGCAGCTTGAAGAAGCCGATAAGTTTCGCGTTTCAGGCCGCGGCGAGCTTCACCTGTCTATCCTGATTGAGAATATGCGCCGCGAAGGTTTCGAACTCGCCATTTCGCGCCCGCAGGTTATCAATAAAGAAATCGACGGGATTCTTTGCGAGCCTTACGAAGCCCTGACAGTTGACGTTGAAGCCGATCACCAAGGCTCCATCATGGAAAAACTTGGCGAGCGTAAAGGACAGCTTAAAGATATGGTGCCGGACGGGCAGGGACGTGTGCGCTTGGATTATGAAATCCCGACACGCGGCCTGATTGGCTTTCGCTCTGAGTTTCTCACCCTGACATCAGGGACAGGCCTGCTCTATCACAATTTCGATGCCTATAAGCCGCGCACCAAAGCCGGCATTGGCCGCCGCCAAAAAGGCGTGCTGATTTCCAAAGGTGACGGTAAGGCCGCAGGCTTTGCGCTATGGAATCTTCAAGATCGCGGCAAGATGTTTATCGGCCACGCCGAAGAAGTCTATGAAGGCATGATTGTCGGCATTAATGCGCGTGATAATGATTTGGTCGTCAATGTGCTGAAAGGTAAGCAACTCACTAATGTGCGGGCCAGCGGAACTGACGAAGCCGTTGTGCTCACCACGCCTATCCAAGTCACGCTCGAATATGCGCTGGAATTTATCAATGATGATGAGTTGGTTGAGGTGACGCCTGAGTCTATCCGCATCCGCAAGCGTTATTTGCTAGAGCATGAGCGTAAAAAAGAATCCCGCCGCATGGACGCGCTTGAGGCGTCTTAAATGCTTAGAGAGTGGCTGAATTTACCGCCGCTAAAACCGTAGATTTCTAGCGAGTGACCTTAAAGGGTGGGCGGGGGAAACCCCAGATAGAGGCGGCGGAGCGGATAAGTTCTGATTCCTCTTTGACATATTCTTTGTCACTGATGGAAATGGCGAGCATAGCGTCATAAATATTTTCGATATGAACCTGTTCTTTAAAACGCGTTAGGGACCGCAGGATCATTGTGTTTTTACGTTTCCCGGACAATTTTTCTTCGAGATCCGAATGATGTTTTTTATACCATGCCTCAAGGTCAGCCTCGGACATGGGCGATAAATTGAACAGCTCAATCAACCCGTCCGCTTGGCGGAAAAACTCTCTCATCTCAGGACTTCTGACTTTACCGTCAATAATCACAGTCAAAGCTAAGGGCGTTAAAATGTCGTCATGTGTAAACATGCAGATGTCTTACTCTCTGAACAGCAAATGAACAAGTCCTAACAAATGCTGCAAAGGGCTGTGAAAGCTATTTTGTATTCTTATATTGATACTCTATAGCTATTTTGACGATTATCGGAGTTTTGACATGAAACATCTTATCTTATCTGTAGGCGCGGCACTCGCGCTCACCGCTTGCGCGAGTGGCCCTTCGGCTTATGGTCCTTCAGATGGACGTTCAACAGGTTTTGAAAATACGCAGATTCAGAAAGATCGTTTTCGGGTTTCCTATACGGGCCGCACGGAAGCTGAAGCCCGTGATTTTGTACTACTGCGCGCTGCAGAAATCGCACTGGCAGAAGGGTATACGCACTTCAAAGTTTTAGGCGGAAATACTTCAGATAATGGCGGAGGCGCTCCTATTTCTAGTAACATTGGCGTTGGTATTGGCAGCGGCGGCTGGGGCCGTGGTGGAACACACAGTAATGTCAATTTGGGTCTAGGCGTATATGATGTCGCCCGCGCTGTAGAGGGGTCTAAAGTGACGGAGTCAATCGAAGTTATCCTAAAGCCCAACGGCAATAGCCAAGATCCGAGTATCTATGACGCTCAAAGCGTAAAAGACAGCATCCGGCCCGCCGTCTTTAAGAATTAGGCGACTTTATTTTGTAGCCAAAGTAATGCGTTACGAACCCCGATAGAATGCCAATAAGAATTGGCGAAGCCACATGCGTAATTACCGTTTTGAAGTCATTAATGCCGTAGGACATAAAAATGGTCAAAACCCCTAGGATGGCTCCAACTATCCCGCCGCCTAGAAGGGCATGTCTCATTTTCGTTAAGTGGAACGCTTCGAATATATACCAAGCGAGCCCACCAAATGTAAAGCATATGATAAAAGCAATCGGCAGACCAAATGCAAGATACCAAGTAATCAGAAATAAGAAGAAAAATTCGATTGCATTCACGGCATCTTGAGTGCTTTCTATACTCATTGTACTACACATGTAGAATAAGAAAACACCAAACCAAGCTGTAACAGTCCCCCATGTAAGACCTACGACTTTTCTAGGCGCTATTCTTTTTTCCATTTCACTCATCCTTAAACATTGCCCGCTGGTCCATCAGTGTCCCTAGCCACGGATGCTTCAGCTCCAGACTAAATTCAAACCAGCCGTCTCCGTGATCTGCGTGACCTACGCGCAGGGCGAGGTGGCTTAGCCATTTTGGGAGGAGCAAGCGTTTGCCCATAGCTCTGAGAAAATAGCGGTCGCTATAAAAGGCGAGGGTTTCGTCTTCGACGGCTAACCGTAATGTCATGCCGATGCCGTAGCCGATATATTCCTCCAAACCCGTCGGACCGCTAAATTGTTTACTGCTTTGGATGATTTGCGGGAAGCCGTGGCCTTTTTTATTTCCGGGGCCATATTGGCGGCTCCAAAACTGCCCTTTATAATCGGCGTCCTCAGTTACGGTGACAATGGCGGGGGCTTCAGCATTGTGCCTGTCCAGCGGCAGTGGCGCGCCAATCATTCGGAGCGCGTTTGCGAATATTCGGCCTGCTTGGTTCATCTCTGTTTTAACGACATATCCTTTGTAGATTGTGCTCTCTTCGCCTTTGACACGCTTACTAAATCGCGCGCGAACGGCGGCGGGCAGGGCGCTCCATTGTTTGGAGCCTAGCAGTTTGCGAAAGCGTATGTCGCCAAGGCTGTTATCATTTAGAGCACGATCATTTAGCGCCTCAGGGCATTTAAAGTCTTGATGTTCAAATTTGAATTCTACCATGTTCCCCTCCTAATAAATGGGGTGGTTAGTTTTTCTTTCTGCCAATATTTAAGAGCCCCACAACGCGGTCTCCCATGCCGATGAGCTTTGTCAGTGTCGAGGTAGGCAGGGTCTGCATCTGTCCATACCAGCGGTCCATTGTGGCGGTGAAGTCCTGCATATCTTTGAGCCGCTTGCGCTGTTCTGGGCTGACACCTGCATCGCCCTTGGCGGCTGCCAGGCAATAGGTGAGGGTCTCGAGGGCAGGGTCAATCTCGCGCGCCTTACGCACAGCGGCGATGCGCTTGGCGACTTCCCAAACATCCGTTTCAGCCGTGAAATAATCGCGGCGATCGCCGGCGACAGGTACGCGGCGAATGGTTTTAAAGCCCAACAATTCTTTCAGGGAGTTAGACACGTTAGAGCGGGCTACACCGAGGCAATCTGTAATTTGCTCAGCATTAAGCGGCTCTTCCATAATAAAGAGCAGCGCATGAATTTGTGCCACGGTGCGGTTCACGCCCCATGTTGTACCCATATCGCCCCAATGCAATATAAAACGCTGCACCGCTTCAGGCAGGTCGTCTAATTTTGCGAGTTCAGTATTTTTAGTTGTTTCTGTTATAACAGAAATATATGAAATGAAGTATTAAAAGTCAATAGTCAGATTAGCCTTTTCGGATCGGGCTAAAATTAAAAGCAGGATAAAATATTTTAAACGCAGAAAACCATTCGAAGCTTAATGCCGTAACTAGTCTAAACCCGCTAAATTGCGACATAATTGTTACACATAGGATTACATATGGCATTCGGAAGAGAACCAGCTATCATCGTCTCTATGTCTGATAAAGGGGTGAAACCACCTTATAAACGAGGGCGCCCAGCGTCCCCTAAGAGTCTAAGCGCCGCCAAACGTGATGCTTTATGGCTAGCCTCTATTGCTAACAAACAAGATGCTCGGGCTTTATCAGATCTTTTTACGATTTACGGTCCGAAGCTGAAGGGTTGGCTCATGGCGCGAGGCGTGGGGAATGGTACGGCTGAAGATATTGTTCAAGACGTTATGATCAAGGTCTGGACAAAGGCCGCGAGCTTTGACCCGGCCAAGGCCAGTTTTGCAACCTGGGTTTACCGCATGACCCGTAACCGCTGGATTGACCATCAACGCAAACATGGCCGCATGGATGTGCGTGATCCGGAACTGATGAAAATTATTGCCGACGATGAAGTGCCTTCTGCAGAAGCTAATTTTATGGCGCAGCAAAACTCGGACATCTTGCAAGAGCAGATTGCCCGCCTGACCCCGACGCAGCAAAAAGCCATTCGCATGGCTTACATGGAATTTAAAACGCATAAAGAAATTGCCGCCGAGACAGGCTTGCCCCTCGGAACCGTCAAAACCCGTATTCGCAGCGCCATACAGGCACTCAAAGCGAATATGGCCAAGCATGTGAGCCATATGTAATGACCCAAAAAACTTCTCACAACGTCGTCATGGATGAAGATATCATAACCGATTACGCGGCCGGAAAGCTCAGCCCCGCCAAGCACATAATGGTGGCTTGCCAAAGCGAGATTTCAGACGCGGTTGCACAGCGCATCGCTTTTCAGGAAGGTCTTGCCGCCTCTATGTTAGAGCAAGGCACGTCTGAGCCTTTATCGCCGCTCTTTATGGGCAATGCACTCGCCGCATTACCGCAGCAAACTCATAATCACCCCCCTGCTGCGCCGGCTCCGTCAGGTGGTTTGGCTCCGCAAAGCTTGCGCCATATGCTTGGCCACGGACTTATAGACATGCAGTGGAAATCAATGGTGCCTGGCGTGGCCGTGCATGATGTATTGGGAAATCGTCATACGAAGGATGGTGATCGCCTTTACCTTCTCAAAGCCAAAGGCGGGATGAAGATGCCCGAACACAGCCATAACGGTGAAGAATGGACACTCATCCTGACGGGCAGCTACACAATAGGTGATACTCGTTACGCGCGCGGTGATTTACATATCGAAGACGAAACAGAAACCCATGCGCCGCATATCGATGAGGGCGAGGACTGCATTTGTTTGGTAATGACGCAAGGCCCGCTCAAGATGCAGGGCTGGCTGCCGAAGGTTGTTCAGAGGGTTGTTGGGATTTAGATTCTCTCTCTCCATTCATCCCCGCGCAAGCGGGGACCCAGTAGCCCTGAACCTATAAGCCGAGTACCCATCTAAAAAATGAGGGAAACTGGATCCCCATTTTCATAGGGACGAACGGGGTGGTGGTGTTACTGTTTGGAGAAAGGTCATTAGGGCTCTAAATCTTCTAACGCACGCCTTTCGCATCGATTTCCAAAACAGATTTTGTTGAAATCACTTCCCATGGCGTATGCGTTGTGTTGAGCTCAATTATCTCATAGTTTCGACCACAAGTACGCCAGCTCATGCAGGGCGATAAGTTTGGTTCTGTATTCCATAGAATTTGAGCTCGTCTTCGTAATTCATCTATGGCTTCTTCGAAATAGTTAAAATCCCCACGTTGTGGTTCAGCATGCCATTCATCTTCAATTACAAACATTGGAAAACTGTATTTTCATTTTGTTCTATGGGCAATAAGAACAATATCATAAAATTACGGTTGGTGTTGTTTCCTGTGTTTTCTACTTTGCATAACACATATTCCCGTCTCAAAAGAACACCCTAAGAGTGGTTGTTTTTTGAGCCTTTTTTGTTTTTATGTGTAATGGTGTTTGTGTTTTGAGCTCCGCTCAAAGCCACAAACTAACCAAATGCATCATAATGGTGCGTTATCGCGACCGTAATTTGGCGCGTTAAATCTCTAGCGCGTTCCAGAGGCTTGATGATTGTTTCTGAAATGTGCGGGAAGCCGCCTGATGGAGCTACGGGAGTGTTGGTTTTTTCTTGTAGCTTTTCTGTCCATTCGAGAGCCGCGCGGGTCGCGGGGTATTGGGCCTGAAGGTCTTCTACGATGCTGTCGATTTGGAAAGTTTGCAGCTTTTGCAGCACATTCATTTGCGAGGTGCCTTCTTGGCCAATAGCAGGTAATTCGGCGGCGATAATCATCATTTTCATAACAACGGCAAGACGCAGGGAATGCAGGATTTCCAGTGTTTCAATATTATCAAAATTCGCGCCGCAGTCACAGGCTTCAAAGAAACGCACTGAATCGTAAACATCCATGCGTAGTCGGTTGGCAAGGTCCATGATCTGTGAGCGCCACGGCAGGGCTGTGAGCGTGTCGGCGACAATCATACTCTTATGGGCCAAACGCGGCTCATTGCCCGAAAGCCCGCGGCTGACCCAGAAGCCCGGATCAAAGAGACGGCCATAGGCGGTCAGGATAGACAGATTAGAGCGCTCCATAGAACGAATGACCAACGTAAAGATAGAGTTTGCGCGGGCAGAATTTTGGAAATGCGCAATGAACTTTTCAGGATCAATCGCTGCGGCGCGGCCAACGCCGTAGAATATATTCGCAGGGGTTCCGAATTGCTGTAAAATCGCATTATGCGGAATAGCACGGAGCTGACGCGGATTGAACATGTCGCTGCCTGACTTGGCGCGTTTGGCCGCGCGAGAGCCTGTGGGGATGAGCATGTTCTGACCAAAGCCGCCGAGAAGCGTCACGTAATTATGGTCATTATAAAGGCTGTCCTGTTCAGAGGCGATGGTACGAAATACGTCCCAGGAAAAATCATTCTCTTTGTAGAAGACATCTTCTTCGGAGTTTGATTTGTCAGCATAACGCGCCTCAATCAGAGAGCCAATGGTCGCGCGGGCGAGCGTGGCCGTTTGGAACCACATGAAGCCGTCACCACCTTGGAAACTGGTCTCATGGCAAAGCGGCATACCGCGCTTTTCAAATTGGTTTACGGCCCAGGGACTCATGACATAATTGACGCGGTCAACTACCGTGCCGGGGTGACCGCCGCGCCCAAGGCCTTCGCCGTGAGTGTTAAAGACAAGCGAGACGACATCTTTCATGCCGTATTTTTCCATTTGGGCGGCGAAATGAGATTGCAGGCGCTCAATGGCGAGTGTCGCGGGAATCTGGCCCATGAAGCGGCCGGCATCTGAGAAGCCGGTCTGAATAGCAAAGACACCGCGATCTTTTACATAGTTGCGGTAAACTTCATTGCTCAGCATTTTGCCGATAATCCGCCCGCCATTATTGAGCGCATCTGCGGTTTCAAAAAGCGGGGAGATATCAAGATGTTTTTCAAGGCCATAAAGGCGTGCGAGGTAAAGCATACCCAATGGGGTCAGGCTGTCCTCAGTTTCCGCAATGAGGAGACGAATAGGGGTTTCGTCATCAATATATTTATGGATTTGCGCGGTCAGGATCATTTTTTCATGGGCTGTGGATTTCTCCAAAGCGAGCGAGGCAAAGTTGACGGGTTGCGGCTTAACATTCTTCGTCAGTTTTGACGCTTTCATCAACATGGTTCGGTTGTCAGATGTTTTTTCATCTATTCCGAAGGTTGATTTCATGGCCGAAACTACATGGCGATTATTCAATCGGAAATGAATCCGAGCTGTGCCGAGGCCAAAGGCCACCATCTGTGCACGCAGGCAAATAAGGTCTTTTATAACGATGTCTGATGTGGCGCAGCTAATCGCTTTTTTAATCAACGGCATGGCAGGTTTGAGGTTGAGAAAACGGCGAGTCGAACTCCGCGTAAGATTATTGGCGGCGGCGACAAGGTTTTCAGGGTCGGTAATATCTTTTTCAAATAGGATTAAATCCCGTTCCGCGCTGAGATGCGCGTCAGATAATTTATCGACAAGCTTATCCAGCGCAGCCTCGCCTTTGGCGTCCACTTTGCCTTTGCCCTGAATATCTATGGCAGCCTCTTTATAGCGCTGCAATTGATCGCGCTTTTCTTGCAAGCGCAGACGCAGCGCGTCGCCCCAGGTAATATCTGTGCGGCCATCAATATCATAGCCAACCCAGCTATAAGCATCAACAAGATGAGGGGTAATGGTTGTCCATTTATCTGGGAAGGTCTTACGAGCCGTATCAAGAATTTTTGCGTTTATACCGTTTAGCGCGCCTTGAATACGGGCGAGAGCATCTTGCGTGTCCTCATGCTCTTCTTTGAGCGTTGGTGCGCGCTTAGGCAGGTAAGGATAGGTTTTCAATTCTTTGATTTCATCCTTATAAGCCCCCTCTTCTGCGGAGGCGATGCGGCCCAAGCAATCACGGATATCTCGAGAGAGCGAAAATGTTGGGTGCGCCGTAAGCACGATGCCGAGGCCGGGCAGTTCTGCCCAGGCCTTAAAGGACTTGAATCCTTTTGCGGCCTCGTTTGCGGCGATGTCCGTTATGCTTTTATCCATGCTCCGAAGAGAGCGGATATTGGCGCGTTCGCGCAGACGCCGCGCCCGGTCTATAGCGGCATTATCCGAGATTGTTTTGACCAGCGCTTCGATATCGCGAAACGCTACGGCGCGGTCTTCGACATCTTTAGAAATGTCATAGGCCAGCAATTTGACAGCATTAGACTGCGGATCAGAGACCTTACGGCTTTGATGCTCTTTTAATTGCGCCTGCAGGCGTTGGTGAAGCTCGGCGGCTGTGGATTTGCGGGCGATGTCAGTCTCCTCCCAAAAGGGAATGTCCAAAAAAGGACTCTAAATAAATTTTGCCATTGCGGTCGCGGTGTCGAGCATCCGGTTTGAAAAGCCCCACTCATTATCATACCAGCTTAAAATGCGGACAAGATTGCCGTCCATAACAACAGTTTCGCCTGTCATTAAGCTTGAGCTGTGCGGATCATGATTAAAGTCAATCGAGACAGTCTTATCGTCAACAATTTGCAACACGTTTTTAAGCGGGCCGTTTGCGGCTTTGCGGATTGTGGCATTCACAGCCTCAGCATCTGTGGATTTTGATGTATTTACAACAAGGTCAACGACTGAGACATTGGGCGTAGGAACTCGAATAGCTTTTCCGTCAAGCTTTCCATTAAGCTCAGGAATAACGAGGCCAATGGCTTTGGCCGCGCCGGTTGATGTTGGAATCATAGAAAGTGCTGCTGCGCGTCCGCGGTTATAATCTTTGCGGTGGATGGTATCCAGTGTGGGTTGATCGCCTGTATAGGCATGAATGGTTGTCATGAAGCCGTTTTCAATACCAAACGCATCGTTCAAAACTTTTGCGACGGGGGCGAGGGCATTTGTCGTGCAAGAGGCATTAGAGACGACAACATCATCTTTGGTCAGGGTGTCGTGGTTGACGCCATAAACGATTGTCTTATCGGCGTTGTTGCCGGGCGCGGAAATCAAGACGCGTTTAGCGCCAGCATCGAGATGTTTGGCGGCGGTGTCGCGGGCTGTGAAAATGCCTGTGCATTCCATAACAATATCAACATCGTTATCGGCCCAGTTCTGATCTTCGAGATTACGGATAGCTGTGACCTGAATGTCGCCCTTACCAATGTTGAGTGATGTCTCCGTATGGCTGACAGTGCCGCCAAAACGTCCATGCACAGAGTCGTATTTCAACAGGTGGGCAAGATTGTCCGTTGAGGACAAATCATTGATAGCAACGACCTGCAAATCATCACGTCCGCTCTCCTCAAGCGCGCGCAAAACATTACGGCCAATACGCCCAAATCCATTAATTGCAATTTTAGTTGTCACAGTCAGATCCTTAATAAATTGACAGCGCTGTCATAGCTCGCATTTTACTTTGTGACAAAGTAAATATTGAATTATATCGCACATCACGTCACTTAATAGTTCGTATCCGAAAATTCAATTCATTATCACTGTTTTGCGCTGCAAGTCGGTAGGTTTTTGCCTTATTATCTGGAAAAGCTACCTTTTGAGGCATAAAGCACTCTTATGAAACTTTCCATTGCCATCATTGGGGCCGGGTTGTCAGGATTGACAGCTGCTCAGCTTTTAAAAAATACTTCACATACGAAATTATTTGATAAATCACGCGGCGTGGGCGGGCGTATGTCCACGCGTTATGCTGGAGATTACGAATTTGATCATGGCGCGCAATATTTCACGGGGCGCGATCCGCGTTTTCAGGATGCGGTCGAAGCTGCGATAGAGCAGGGCCACGTTGCGCCGTGGGCCGGGCGCGCCGTCTATAAAAAAGATGGCGTGATGATGGCTGATACAGGCGGTGACAGATTTGTCGCGACGCCGAGTATGAATAGCTGGGCCAAAGCTCTGGCGCAGGGACTGGATGTCACTTTAGGGGCTAGGGTATCCAGACTCATGCGAGCCAATAATAAATGGACGCTTGTCTTTGAAGATGGCCATAAGGAGGGCGGCTTTGATCACGTCATATGCGCCGTGCCATCCGTCCAAGCGATAGATCTGTTGCCAAAAGAGTTTAGCGCCATGGCCGCGCTTAAGGCGGCCCAAATGGATGCCTGCTTTGCGCTGATGATTGGCTTTGAGGCTGTGCATGATTTTGGGTGGGACAGCCTTCGCGTAAATAATGATGTCAATGCGTGGCTCGCCGTGAACAGCGATAAGCCGGGACGAAATAGGGCCCCGACCACTCTTATGGTTCATAGCGCGCCTGATTGGTCCAACGAATATGCCCAAGCGAATAGAGATTGGGTTCAGGCGCAAATGGAAACTTCAGCGAGTGTCCTGTGCGGCGTTGATGTGTCATCCGCGCCGCACCGTGTCTTGCACCGCTGGCTGTATGCCTCTGTCTCAGCGTCACCTGAAACAGCTATTTTACATGACCCTGAATTGAGCCTTACGGCATGTGGTGATTGGTGTCACGGCGGCCGGGTGGAAGGAGCATACCTATCCGGTTTGGCCGCCGCTGAGGCGATTAAGTCTGCACTTTAAAAGCTCGATGAAATATTAAAGCGGACATTGCGGCCGGGCAGAGGCACCAAGTCTTTTAGGAAAGATGTGTGCTGACGCGCATCATCATCCAAGAGATTTAGAACTGATAAGCCTAATCTGATATCTTGCGTGTTGACGGGTGCTCGCCATGTCGCAAAAAGATTGACGAGGGCATAATCATCAGTCGGAATTTCAAAAGCCTCAACTTTGTTCTGCTTTGCAGCATAATCCAGTTCTGCGCGCAATGTGTAGCGATCGCTTTCAGCCTCGATACCTGTCAAAACAGAGAGCGGCGGAATACGGGGCAAGTTTCCACTATCTGTCTTGGCCCGCACATATTCGGCTAGCGTATCGGCTTTCAAGGTGAAATTACCAATCTCAGCTAGGTCCATGCCCGCTTGGACTTCAAAGCCCTTAAAGGTCGCGTCATCGCCGGTGAATTGGAACACGTCCAAGCCGTCTTCTTCTTCGCCCGTCTCGCGTTCATAGATGTAGTCAGAATAATCCGTGTAGAAAGCATTAAGCGTCAGATAATGCCCATCTTCGCGGTGACGGAAGGCGAGTTCAACACCTGTGGCAGTTTCTTTGCCTAGCGTAATATCACCGACTTCAAACTGACTTGTCGCCAAATGTGGGCCATTGGAAAAGAGTTCTTCTGTTGTTGGCGCCCGCTCCGTGCGGAAAACTGTCCCGCCCATGCGCACAGCATCAGAGAGATGTACGTCACCGCCTGCAGAGACACTCAACAGATTGAAATCAATATTATCATTGGTCACGCTGTTTTCTTGTTGGGTGTTTTCAAATCGCGCCGCCCCTTCCAAGTGGAAATCACCAATTTCTTTTTCGTGGAAGGTATAGGCGCCAATTTGCTTGGTCGTCGTTGGCGGGACAAAGGCTTCCTCACCAATTGCGGCGAAATCGCGGTGCCGAATTTGTATGCCGTGTGCCGCGCTCCATCCATTGCGCTCACCTTGAATGGCTTCGAGGCGAGCCTCATAGCCTTCATTGGTAAAGACAGTACCGACTTCGCCGGGCGCTTCAAACTCAGTATGTTTGTAATCCGCATAGCCGCCGAAAAATTGAACTTTCTCAATCAAGCCATCAAATTCTAGCGCGCCGTTTACATCAATACGGGTTTGATCAATGCCAATCGTAACTTGCTCTTCGCCTTCTTCCTCTTCTTCATCATGGTCTTCGTCGTCATGGTCTTCATCATCATGATCATCTTCATCACCGTGCTCGTCTTCATGCGCATGGTCATGACCACCAGGAATGCCGTAATCGGAATTGAACTTATGCACGGCAAAGCCGATAAACCCGCGTTCTCCTACATATGACGCGCCGCCCGTAAGTGACGTCGTTTTTGTTTGCGAGTTTTCTACGCGGCCAAAGGCTTCTGCTTCTTCTTCGTGAGCATGCTCATCTTCGTCGTGATCTTCATCTTCATCATGATCGTCGTCATGATCTTCCTCTTCAGCTTCTTCCAAGGCGCGAAAACGTGCGCTCTCGGCAAAGCCAGGAATGCGGTAATTATCTGTTTCCTTAAATGTACCGTCGAGATGGAAGACCACACTCCCTGAGCCGAAGTCTAATGAGCCCGAAGCTTCGCGGCCATTATCGACAGAGCTTGCGCCAATGCGAATAGCGCCGTCTGCGCCGTCCTCGGGCACTTCGCTTGGGATGCGTCCATCAATGACGTTGATAATACCGCCTGAACCAGAGGAGCCATAACGCAGAAGTGCCGCGCCGCGCAGGACTTCGATACGTTCCGCCTGTGCAGGTTCTGCTGCCACAGCGTGGTCAGGTGAGGCTGATGATGCGTCAATTGAGCCGATGCCATTCGTCAGAACACGCACGCGGTCGCCGCCTTGGCCGCGAATGATTGGGCGTGACGCGCCGGGACCAAAAAATGTAGACGAGACGCCAGGTTCGGATTTAAGAGTTTCGCCAATCGTGCCGGCCAAGCGCTCTGACAGTTCTTCGCCGGATAACACAGACACACCGGTAATGGCTTCGTCAACAGAGCGCACCAGAGGCGAGCCTGTGACAATAATCTCGTCCATAAGATGACTATCTTGGGCAGAGGTAAGGGTTGAGGTAGAAAGGATAAGGGTTGCAGCAGATGCGCCGCGCAGAAATAGGGTTTTCAAGTGGGTATTCCAATTTAACAAACAAAGAGAGCCGCATAAAAATACGGCGAGAGAAGTCAGTTAAACAGAAGCAGGTGGTCCCCGAGGCGGCGGTGCACGGCCTTGTGGGATCAAATAGAGTATAGTCGCAAAGTCAGGATAGGGCGTTTCTGATATGCCTGTTGGGATTATGTTACCCACAATAGGCGCGGGTATAATGGCCAATTGGTCGTCCGACATTACAGTCACAGCACAGGCGACACCATCATGTTCGTGCGGCGCGTCGCCATAGGTGCTGGCATGGGATACGCTATAGCTTTGCATAGCAAAGAAGAGCGCAATGAATGCACCAACCACCCAACGATATGAAAATACGTTTTTCACAGCGCTTAAATGACGGGCTTCCCGCAAAAGGTCAACTCCCATTTGCGTGATTATATAACAATTCTACAGCAATTCTGGATCGACGACTTTCTGTACGACGTTCTTAATTGTCAGGCCTTGCACAATAATCGAGAAGACGACGACGCAATATGTGGCCGTCAGAATAAGCGGTTTATATTCATTTTCCGGTAGGGACAGGGCGAGCGCCACAGAGATACCGCCGCGCACGCCGCCCCATGTTAGGACAGGAATAGCGCCTTTGGTAAAGTTCTTAAATGTCCCGATGACTTTCATAGGGACATAGACCGCGCAGAGGCGGGCCAGTAAAACAAGCGGAATAGCAATGAGGCCAGCCCAAGCATATTGCGGGACGAGGCCGAGCACCAAAAGCTCCAAACCAATCAGAAGAAAGAGGACCGAGTTCAAAATCTCATCAATCATTTCCCAAAATCCAAATAGAGCGCCTTTGGTATGTTCAGACATGGCAAAGCTCGCGCCTTTATTGCCAATCATCAGGCCTGCCACGACGACGGCGATGGGGCCAGACAGGTGATGACCCAGAATTTCGATACGCTGGGCAAGGGCATATGTCCCGGCCACTAACGCGAGGCTGATGAGGATTTCAATCGCATGTTCGTCAATTTTAGCCATCATCTTATAACCAATCCAACCCGCGAGCAGACCTAATATGGCGCCGCCGATGGCATCCACGATGAAGAGCTCAATCACGCCTAACACTGTTACGCCGCCGCCATGCCCGCCGCCCGCGGCCTCTGCAGGACCCGCCAGCATGATGTTTTGGCTTAAAGCATGATCGCCCGTCGTTCCTGCGGCAATGGCGAGGATGATGGTAAAGACGACAACGCCGACGCCGTCATTAAACAGGCTCTCGCCCGCGATTTTAGCTTCAAGGCTTTTCGGCATTTTGACTGATTTAAGAATAGAGAGCACGGCAACAGGGTCTGTCGGGCTAATGAGTGAGCCAAAGACAAGCGCCCACATAAAGGGAAGATTTACGCCCAGAATTTTTGCAATGAAATAAAAGCCTGTGCCAACAATGAAGGTTGAGAGAATAACGCCGAAAGTCGCCATCGTTCCAATCGCCCATTTGGCGTCGCGCATTTTGCTAAAATCAACATGGAGCGCGCCCGCAAATAGCAAAAAGCCGAGCATACCCTTCATGAGGGTCTCGTTAAAATCGATCTGTCCAATAGCGCCTGATAAAGTTTCATAGACTTGGAGGCGCGGGATCATAGCTTCCATGGCAATAATGGCAAATGAGGCAAAAAGAGCCATCACCAAAAGGCCAATCGTATGAGGGAGCTTAATGTAAGCGCGGTTCAGCCATGATAGAATCGCGGACAGCACCAGTAAAAGTGCGGTGATTTCAAATAAGCTTAACATGAGTCCCTCCAGTTATTTGCTTAACTAAAGGAGTCGCCCAGCTAAGTCAGCACAAATCTGCCGCGATTTTCGGGGGTCGGGACGTAGCACGTCTCGGTGCGGCCAAAGACTTTATACCGCCGCTTGGCGACGGCGTAATACATCCAATCGCGTAAGGGGCAGGGTAGGATTTTACCAAGACGGAACACGGAGGCAGGCCCGCCAACATGGCGGAGTAATGCGAGAACGCCATCAGACGCGGGCAAGGCTTTACCATCCTCAATCCAAAGAAAGCTCTGCGGATTTTCGGGGTCAATATTATGCGCCTCTGCAAGCACTCGCCCTTCTGCGGAAAGGATAGCCACAAAGCGCGTATCGGGAGATGTCTCATGCTTTAAAACATAATGAACCCCGCGAGAGCACAGCACGCAATGCCCGTCGAAGAGGAAGATGGGGGCTGGTATTTTAGATTGGGTTTTCATCTAAATTTGTTTCAAAATGTCTACTATAACCGAGTTCTTCCAAACTCGCCCAATATCAGACTTAGCGCTAATTCTCCCTGAGTATACACCATGTAGATTAAAAAGTTGTCCGGTTACTGATGGCTTTCCGTTGAATACCGACTGAGTTGGGAAACTATCCCTTGTACTTATTACTGGTGAACCCGATTGCCCTTTTCTTGCTCGGCAGTCGACATAATACAACGGCAAATTAGTAATATCTAGATCAGGTTCAGTGGCAACATTGCCCGCGGTCCATATTGGCGTTTTAACATCGAATCCGTAGATTTTTTGGGCTGCCATTTGACCAAATGGAAAGCCGACAATGCTGACAGGTTCACTAACTCCTAGCAAATAATTATTATCCTTGTAACTAGGGTCGTAACTTGGGGTATAGGCATTCTCAATATCAGGAAACTGTATTCCTGCGACGTCTACAGAGTTATTATAATGTGAATGCTCTTTCCAAAGAGGTTGGTAGTCTTCTTTCAATAAGGGAATATCAATGCTATGCCACACGCCAGTTAGTCCGCGCCTGTGGTAGAAAACTTTCAGCTTGTTAGGAATGGCATTTTTTGAGTGCAAAACTTTTTTCGTAACTTGGTTTTTTCCCGACAAGACATGCCAATTAGTTATTACGCCAAGTTGAGATGTTTTTAACTTAGCAAAAAAACCAGTGGCATTGCAAAGAAGGAGGTCATCAAAATAAGTTTCTAGATAGACCGACTGAGTGTTCGCCAGATTTATAGTCTTTTGATTCATGCTGTTGCCTCCCCCTCCAATGACCCCGCGACTGCATTCACGATAATCTGTATCTGCGTCCAGACATTGGCGATGGGCTGCATGAGGAACCCGTCGGCGACTGCGACGGTGACGATGCCGTGGATCGAGGCCCAGAGCGCTCTCGCATTGTTTTGCCGCGCTTCTATCTCTGCGGCGCCGGGGAAGGTGGCTATGGCGTCTTCAATAATGCGAAACAAGGCTTGCTCTTTATCCAGATACCATTGCGGGGGCAGCTCTGATTGATAGCGGTTAAAGGCGAGACAGGCTAGCCAAATCGCTTGATGCGTTTCAACAAAGTCCAGATAGGCAGCGGCCAGATCCATCATCTGTTCGCGCGAAGTTTTTCCGGCTTCCCTTGCTTGTTCCAAAGCGCTGCGCTCAATCTCGTAGAGCGCGTCATAGGTGCGGCCATTTATAACGCGGGTCAGTTCATCCAAATCGCCAAAGAGATTATAGATGGAGCCAACAGAGATACCGGCGCGCTGTGCAATAGGGCGCGCCTTTAAGCCTTCCAATCCCTTGGCCTCAATCGCGCGGGTCGCGGCTTTGATGACATGCTCGCGCATCTCAGGCTCAAAGCGTTTACGCCCGGCTGTTTTCGGTTCGCTGGCCGTCGTTATTTTAGCCTGTTTAGCTCTTAAAGACATCTTGTCGGCGTGGCTGCTTATCTCATTTGGGGCCATTCTGACGCCTTTTTATAAAAAATATGGGTCTTCATGCCCCGATTAAGTCACTGAAACTCTTATCGCTTTTCACTAGCACAGAAAGTCTGCATGAACAATGTTCATTTTTTACTTGAACAATGTTCATTTATCTGCCTATTTTGTTTGTGAACGTTGTTCATAAAAGGAATTGACTATGTTTAAAACACTACGGACGATATTTTTAGGGCGAGCCGCCCGCGCCGAAGAAGAGCTGGAAACAGCGCATGCGGCGATTATTATTGAGCAGAAAATCCGCGAGGCCGAGGCGGGGCACGCCATGGCTAAGCGGGGACTGGCCAGCCTCATCACCCGCTCCAAATCGGAAAGCCGCGCGCTGGAGGTGCTGGAAAAGCGTATGGCCGATTTGGAAGACCGGACCCGCAAAGCTTTGGCCGCCGGAAAAGATGGGCTCGCCCATGACGCCGCCGCGCTTTTGGCGCAGCTGGAAAATGAGCGTAATGCGCGAGAGCGTAGCCTTCTCGGCTCCAATGAAAAAGCCGAACGTATGCGTCTCGCGATTGAAAAGACGCACCGCCAACTGATTGATTTGCGCCAAGGCCTCATCACAGCCAAATCCATAGAATCTGAGCGCAGAGCCATTGCCTATATTAAAGGCGATATCTCAGCCCATAGCGCCATTGCCGAAGGCGAGGCGGTGCTCAAACGCTTGCTTGGCAGCCCCGATCCCGTCGACGCGATTGAAGCGCTCGAAGAAATTGAAGCTGACCTCTCCGGTGATAGCGTGATGAACCGCTTGGCTGAAGAAGGTTTTGGCGACAATGGCAAGGTGAAAGCCAATGATATTTTAGAGCGCTTAAAAGCGGAAACCCCAAAATCCAAAAAAGCCAAGACGGCTTAGTTCATATTGCGATGAAGCAGCCTCAAAATTTGAACACACTTAGTTCAATTTTTGAGGCTCTTCGAAAAATAAAACGTTATCTGAACCAACATAAACTTTAACTTTAACTCAAATTCGAACAGGAGATTATTATGCTCGGACATTCACAAACTTGGATTACTTATAATTACATTTGCGTCGGCGTGGCCTATGCCATGCTCGGCATGTCACTCTTCCTCATGCCGATTAATCTGGCGACGAAAGGCTATGTCGGGATGGGAATTATCTTCCTCTCAGGTTCGCTGGTCACGCTTGTCAAAACGCTCCACGATCTGCGTGTTCAAGGCGATGTCAGCACAAAGATTGAAATGGCAAAGCAAGACAGGCTCCTACAGGAATATGCCCATACCAGCTAAGCCAGACATCCAACTCGGCTCTCCAAGCCACTGGCCGCCCACTACGCTATTATCTCTCGGCGTGGTGGGCGGTTTTGTTATAGTTCTTGTGAAGCTCCCTTCATTGCTCACCCCACTTGACTTAAACGCCCCATCCGCTAATCCCCGCTGCTTACATACCCCGTGTTAAACCCGCTTCGGACCGTTTCTCCGATTTGCGGAAATGATGGAGAGTCTCATGCACGCTTACCGCAGCCACACTTGTGGCGAACTTCGTAAATCCCATGTTGGGGACACCGTCAAATTATCAGGCTGGGTTCACCGCAAACGCGAGCACGCCAACGCGCTGTTCATCGATTTGCGCGACCATTACGGCATCAGCCAAGTTGTCGTTTATCCGACGGCCAGTTTCTATGAAGACCTAAAGCGCTGCACCAGCGAGTCGGTCATTACGGTGACAGGTGAATTGCTTGAGCGCGACGCTGAAGCCATCAACCCTGAAATCCTGACGGGTGAGGTTGAGCTTCGCGCCGATGAAGCCATTATCGAGAGCGCCGCTGCGCCGCTACCTTTGCCCGTTTTTGGTGAGCAGGACTATCCAGAAGAGATCCGGCTTAAGCACCGTTATCTCGATCTACGCCGCGAGACGTTGCACAAGAATATCATTCTGCGCGGCCAAGTGATTAACTCGCTCCGCAGCCGGATGATTGAGCAAGGCTTTACCGAATTTCAAACACCAATCCTGACGGCCAGCTCACCTGAAGGCGCGCGTGACTTCCTTGTGCCGTCACGCCTGAACCCCGGTAAGTTTTACGCCCTGCCGCAAGCGCCGCAGCAATTTAAGCAGCTGCTTATGGTGGCGGGCTTTGACCGCTACTTCCAAATTGCGCCCTGTTTTCGTGATGAGGACGCCCGCGCTGACCGCTCTCCGGGTGAGTTTTATCAACTCGATATTGAGATGAGCTTTGTCACCCAAGAAGACGTTTTCCAAGCCATTGAACCTGTCATGGCAGGCGTGTTTGAAGAGTTCGCCGATGGGCGCGAAGTCGAAACCCCGTTCCCGCGCATTCCTTATAAAGAGTCGATAGAAAAATATGGTTCGGACAAACCCGACCTGCGTATTCCGTTTGAGCTGACTGATGTTTCTGATTATTTTCTTGACGAGCAGCTGACTGGGTTTGGTATTTTTTCTAAAATTGTGAAAGGTGGCGGCAAAGTTATAGCTATTCCTGCGCCGGGTGCAACGGATAGTCAGTCGCGCAAATTCTTCGATAGTCTCGACAAGTGGGCCAAGAAAGAAATGCAAGCGCCGGGCCTCGGTTATGCGCGTCTTCGTGAAGAAGATGGCGCCGTTGTCTCCCAAGACCCTGCGCTTAAAAACTTTGAGCCTGACTTGCTGAAATCATTGCTCGAAAAAATGGGCCTTGGGGCAGGTGATGGTGTCTTCTTCTCAGCAGGTAAAAAGAATGATGCCTATAAGCTCGCAGGCGCGGCGCGGAACAAAGTAGCCGCTGACCTCGACCTCATTCCCGAAGGCACATTTAAATTTTGCTGGGTTGTGGATTACCCAATGTATGAGTGGGACGAGGATAATAAGAAAATCGACTTCTCGCATAACCCGTTTTCTATGCCTCAAGCCCCCGAGGGCAAAACCGCGATGCAGGTCCTAGAAGAAGCGGATACGGATGAGAAGAAACTCGACATTCTCGCCTATCAATATGACATTGTTTGTAACGGCGTAGAGCTGTCCTCAGGTGCGATCCGAAACCACAAAGCTGACGTGATGTATAAGGCGTTTGAGATCGCGGGTTACGGCCCCGAAGTTGTCGAGGATAAATTTGCGGGCATGATCAATGCCTTTAAATTTGGCGCCCCGCCTCATGGCGGCATCGCGCCAGGTGTTGACCGTATCGTTATGCTCCTTGCGGGCACGAATACTATCCGCGATGTGATTTTGTTCCCCATGAACGGACAGGCGCAAGACTTGATGATGAATGCGCCTGCGGAAGTTGATAATAAAGCGCTGAAAGAATTGCACTTGAAACTCGTGCCGCCCGCACCGAAGGATTAAATATCCTCTGAAAATGTATAAAGAAAAAGACCTCAAAGGGCCCTTTTTAACGCTCTATCATGCGTCTGGAGTGAACCAAGTCAGAGTGAACACCTTGCAGCTTACGGCGCAGCGCCCGATCACTTGTGGGTGTCGCTTTAAGAATGTCTTCGACATCTGCGATGGCGCGTTCAATGTGCTTAACGGCTTTAATCGTTTCCGGATCAAGCTTATCATGATCATGCGTCATCTCGGCCGTCAGAGTGCCCTCGCAATACGGGACAGATAATTCATAGGGCAGGCGCGTATTCATATTTCCGCAGGCCGCGTTAAGTTGGTCTTGCTTGAGGCCTTGTGTCATGGACAAATCTGCGTCGGATATATCCGTCGCCATCATTGTGGCGTCGAGCATTATGGCATTACCAAAAGTGACGCCATTAAAATGTCCGCCATCTAAATTGGCTTTATGTAGGTTGATATCATTGAGCTTCGCATCAGTGAAATTACCATTTTGGAAATTAGCTTCAGTTGCTGTAGCGCGTTCAAATGATGTCTTGCGGAAATCTCCGTCTGTAAAGTCTCCACGGGTCAGGTCGGCGCGTTGAAAATTTGTCCCGATAAAGAGAGATTGGGCTAATTTAGCTTCGGTAAGCGTCGCGTCTTCAAGGTTCGCGCCGTTAAGGTTTACATTTTGGCCTTCAACACCATAGAGTAAAGCCTTGCGGAAATGGCTGCCTGTAAGATTAGAGCCGTCAAAATTGCCACCAGACAAATTGGAATTGTTAAAAATGGAGCCTGAAAAATTTGCATTTTTAAGCTTCATGCCGTTCATGCGTTTATTAGACAAATCACATTGGGAACAAGAGCCCGAAGACGAATGGATGCGGGTATCTACGCGAATTGGGGATTGGGCCGCAGCAGGCACAGCAAAGGCGGTCACCGCAAGCGCCATAAGCGCTGTCTTAATGCTAAAGTCCCTAGTCATCACATCTCATATACAGATTTACGGCCAACTAAACGATTAAAATCCCTGTAATGTAAGCTCAAATAGCAGTTGGTGTTGTATTTGAGTGACACTGTTGCGGGAAGGGTATGATGGCTCAGGTGAATTTGCGTATCGCGTAGGCTTGCCGGGTAAGTCAGGCGTAGGCGGAGGAATATTAGCTGTGGCTCCGGGTATAGCCTCCATTGCCGTGTGGTCTCCGGGCTTGAATAATCATGGCAATTCGAAGCTTGGCATGATTGCCTTGGAGCGACTGACGCGAGAAACAGGGTGGTCAGTCTTTCGAGCCGACCGATAGAGATAAACTTCATTCTTTTTAGAGCGCTCTAAAAGCACTCAGAATAGAATTCTAGCTAAGCGTCGTTTGGCCTTAAGAACAGCCTGTCGTCGTGCCGCAACTATCACATTTCTGGCAGGTGCCGTTTCTAATTAATGTAAAGTGCCCGCACTCAGGGCAGGGGTCGCCTGTATAGCCTTGGAAGCGAGCATTTTGGGCGGCGCTGGGCGGGCTCGCAATGTTGCTTCCCGACGTTCCGGATTTTTGAATATCTGTCAGTTCGACATCTACGTCCAAGACTTCTTTATCCAGCTCAAGGGCTAGAGGGTCATCATTATCTGCTTTAGGCCGGGCCGCGAAGGGGACGATATTATCATCACTGCCGCCGTCGCGGTTAAAGCCTTTGGAATAGCCGGGCAGGGTGAGCTGCTCATCCGTAGCTTCGGCGCTTGTATGACGTTCTGCTGCGCCGAGGCCAAGCTGATCGCCTGCGCCGCTATTGGGGTCGACATGGGCGAGATCATCCCAGCCGAGATAGGAAATGCCCAGCTCGCGGAAGATATAATCCAAGATAGAATTGGCGAATTTAATCCGGTCATTGCCTTGCACAGGCCCGTTAGGTTCGAAGCGGGTGAAGGTATAGGCTTCGACAAATTCTTCGAGCGGCACGCCATATTGCAGGCCAATTGAAATCGCGATAGCGAAATTATTCATCAAGCTACGGAAGGCCGCGCCTTCTTTGTGCATGTCGATAAAGATTTCGCCAAGGCTACCATCTTCAAATTCGCCCGTGTGTAGATAGACCTTATGGCCGCCGACCGAGGCTTTTTGAATGTAGCCCGTGCGGCGATCCGGCAGACGTTCGCGGTGGATGGGTTTCTCAATGACGCGCTCGATGATTTTCTCGACAATACGTTCAGCGCCAGCGGCAGCGCGTTGCGCGGCCGGTTTCTCAATTGCGTCTTCAAGCTCATCCAAATCAGCATCACTAAAGACGGCAGAGTTAAGCGGCTGAGAAAGTTTCGAGCCGTCGCGATAGAGCGCAATAGCTTTGAGGCCCAAGCGGTGCGCTTGCTCATAAATATCGGCGCATTCATCAATCGTCGCGGCGGCTGGCATGTTGACGGTTTTAGAAATTGCGCCTGATATAAAGGGCTGGGCGGCGGCCATCATTAAAATATGCGACTCAGAACTCAGCGCGCGCGTGCCGATACGCCCGCATGGCGTGGCGCAATCGAAGACGGGTAGATGCTCAGAAGCCAAATGCGGCGCGCCTTCAAGCGACATCGCGCCTGAGCAGTAAACATTTGCCGCGTCAATATCTTCAGCCGTAAACCCAAGCACGGGCAGAAGGTCAGAACCATGTGTCGTGAGCTGCTCTTCCGTCAGGCCTAATCCATCGCGGCAGAAATCATCGCCGAGTGTCCAGCGGCTAAAGACATAGCGAATATCAAAAGCTTCGGGCAGGGCGGACTCAACAAGGCCAAGCTCAAGAGGGCTAAAGCCGCGCTCTTTTAGCCGTGCATGATTAACGCCCATTGCGCCTTTAAGCGTGCCGTGACCCAAGGCATAAGTGATAATATCTTTGGACTGTTTTTCGGAATAGCCCAAAGCGGAGAGCGCGCGCGGTACAGAGCGGTTGATGATTTTAAAGTGACCGCCGCCGGCGAGCTTCTTAAATTTGACCAAAGCAAAGTCAGGCTCAATGCCCGTTGTGTCGCAATCCATCAGCAGGCCAATCGTGCCTGTCGGGGCGATGACGGAGACTTGCGCATTGCGAAAACCTGTCTCGCCTCCCAATTTTTGCGCCCGTTTCCAGAGGCCAACGGCGCGTTGGGAAATCCCGTCAAAAGGACATTCACTGCGATTCAGCGGCATGGGTTGATAGGACAGCCCGTCATAGGCCACGCGGCCCTCAGCGGCGCGGCGATGGTTTTGAATGACCTTCATCATCGGCGCGGCATTTTCTGCGTGAAGCGGGAAGGCGCCCATAGACTTGGCCATCTCGGCGGAGGTGACATAAGCCGTGCCTGTCAACATCGCGGTAATCGCGCCAGCTGCCGCGCGGCCTTCTGTGCTGTCATAGGCGTAGCCGCAGGACATGAGCAGTCCGCCTAGATTGGCATAGCCCAAGCCAAGCGTGCGGAACTGATAAGAACGGGTGGCAATTTCCTTGGACGGGAATTGCGCCATCATCACGGAAATCTCGAGGACGATTGTCCAAAGACGCGAGGCATGTTCAAAGGCTTTCACATCAAATTGATTATCCTCGGTGCGGAATTTAATCAGGTTCAGCGAGGCGAGGTTACAAGCCGTGTCGTCCAGGAACATATATTCGCTGCACGGATTTGAGCCTGTGATAGGCCCGCTCTCGGAACAGGTATTCCACGCATTTATCGTGTCATGATATTGCACGCCCGGATCGGCAGAGGACCAGGCCGATTTAGCGACTTTGTGCCAGAGATCACGCGCGCGGACGTTCTTCGCCACTGCGCCATCCGTGCGGCGGATAAGGTCCCATGTCTCGTCATTTTTTACGGCCTCTAGAAAGGCATCCGTAACCCGAACGGAGTTATTGGCATTTTGTCCTGAGACGGTAGAATAGGCTTCACTATCCCAATCGGCGTCCAGTTCTGGCACTTCAATCACGTCAATGCCTTGGCGAGCCAGATGCAGCGTGCGCTGTATCGCACCGTCAGGCACCCCGTCGCGGCGGGCGGCTTTAATCTCGCGTTTTAGCGCCGCGTTTTCCTGTACGTCAAAACATTCTTCCTCTGTGCCTGAACAATTGATACAGGCTTTCATAATCGCATTGAGGCGGCGTTTGAGAACTTTTGACCCGGCGACCAATGCGGCGACTTTCATCTCTTCACTGGTTTTCCAATCGATGAAGGTTTCCACATCGGGATGGTCTATATCAACAATTACCATCTTGGCTGCGCGGCGCGTTGTGCCGCCAGATTTAATTGCGCCTGCGGAGACATCGCCGACTTTAAGAAAGCTCATCAGGCCGGAGGATACGCCGCCGCCTGAAAGCGGCTCACCCGACCCGCGAATATTTGAGAAGTTTGAGCCCGTGCCAGAGCCATATTTAAACAGCCGCGCCTCGCGCGTCCAAAGGTCCATAATCCCGCCCTCAGCGAGCAGGTCGTCTTTAGTGGATTGAATAAAACAGGCATGAGGCTGCGGATGCTCATAGGCGCTGGTCGAGGCGTGGACCTCGCCTGTCTCGTAATCGACAAAGCTGTGTCCTTGCGCAGGGCCGTCTATACCATAAGCCCAATGCAGGCCCGTATTAAACCATTGCGGGGAATTGGGCGCGGCAATTTGCGAGGCGAGCATGAAGCGCATTTCATCATAAAACGCGCGGGCATCTGACTCGGCGTTGAAATATCCGCCTTTCCATCCCCAATAGGTCCAGCAGCCTGCAAGGCGGTCGAAGACCTGACGCGCATCTGTCTCGCCGCCAAGCTTATAAAGTTTCTTGCCCTTTTTGGGCTTGCTGTCATCAGGTTCGTGGCGGCGCAGCCAATCGGGAACGCCATCTTCCTTCACAGCTTTTAAATTAGACGCTACACCTGCGCGGCGGAAATATTTCTGCGCCAGAATATCACAGGCCACTTGTGACCAGCTTTCAGGGGCGTCAAATTCTATCGCCTCTGATATGGCCTCGCCATTAAAATCACGCACCTCGCTCGTAACCTTGGCAAAGGCCAAAGAAGAATAAGGGCTATCGCCCGAAGTGGTATAATGACGTTTAATTTGCATAAGGCGCTCTGAATCGGTGGGCATCTCAAGATAGGGCTTAACAGAGCGCAGGACAATAGGGCAGTTGCGTGTTGTTTACAGGTTAAAAGCCGCGCCGTTATTTTAGCCTCGTATTTTGAACGAGTAATCTAGAAAGTCTGTGTTTTTGAAATGCAGAGGGTTACGCTAAACCGCGCGACGCCCTCCAAACGGGATTGTCTTTTTGACTCTCTGGATAAAGCATGGGCAGGCTCAACTGGAAACGTGTTCCGCGCGTGACGCCCGCTTCAGGTTCCAAAACCTCAATATTCCCGCCAAGAGAGGCGACGAATTTGCGGGTTATAGACAGGCCAATGCCACTCCCTTCGACAACGTCGCGCGCGGCGAGACGCTGAAAGGGTTTGAAAATATACTCACGATATTTGGCCGGTATGCCTGGCCCGTCATCAGACACGATAAACAAATGATTATTACCTTTGACTGAATATTCAACATCAATACGGCCCGATGTTTTGTCGTGATGCTTAATGCCGTTTTTAAACAGGTTAAGGCATATCTGCTGAACCACTGAAAGTGACGCCGTTACGGTTGGTAAATAGGGGGGTAGGTTTATAGAAAACCCTTTCGGAACCTCGACCCATGTTATCACTTCTTCCATGGCATCTCTAACATCGAATTTTGTCAATTTAGGCGGGTTTTTACCAATTTTCGCATAGGCCAACATATCACTTAGCAATCCGTTCATGCGCGCGATGCGTTTGCGCAAGAGATCAAGGTGCGAGCGTGTTTCTTCGGTTGTTTCGGGGGGCACATCAGCATCTATCCACGTCACTAGATTTTCCATGCCCCTGAGAGGCGCGCGCAAGTCATGAGAGGCGATATAAGTAAAATGTTCAAGCTCTTGATTTTTTTCCACCAACGCGTCTTCATATGTCTCTCGGTCCGCTAAGAATTTTATGATTGTACGATGAGCTGGTAAGAAAATGAGGAATATTTCCAAAAGGATCATGAGCAATGCGAGGCCCAAGGTGATATTGGCGACGGTTTTAACACGTTGAACTTTTTCAAGCGTATATCCCTCATCGCGCTGCACGGCGGCGTCAAGGTCGCTGAGAAGTTCGGTTGACCCTATGGCAATGAGCTCTTTTATAAGAGTCTCACGTTGAGCCGGCTCAAGATCCTCTTCAATTTTTTCAGCCAAGATGACGAATTTTGCTGCTTTTTCGTCGAGTAAGATATCTTGCTTTAGGTCGTCATCATGATGTGTCGCGCGATCCCGCGATATGCGCGCTTGAGACAACCGCTTTTGCGACTCTGCAAATTCTGATGTCGCGGCCTTAAGTTTGTTATGTGAATCCTGACTGGGGCCTGCATCTGACGCTGCCAATGTCGCTAAGAATAATATCCTTTGGCTGAGCATACGCTGTTTGCCTGCGACATCAATCAATTCAGCGCTCGCTTCAGCAGTGTTTAAACTGGCTTTGGGTGCAAAATTTGAGACTAAGACTGAGGCTGTTATGACGATAATGGCGATAACGTAACGCCGCCATATATGTCTGGGGTCATTGTCGAGAACTTGCCTGCGTATCCAATTCAACGCTGACATAGTCTTAGGAAATCAATGCCCACTTTTGGTCGAGTTCGTCTAAGGCTTCTCTTAGACTATCAACAAGATCAGCTTTTAAAAGATATCCTTCGATATCATATTTATGCGCGTCAACGATGTCTTGATCGGAATCCGACGTTGTCATCACAAAAATTTTGCAATTTGGGCGAAGTTCGACCTCGTGAAATTTCTTCAAGAAATCATGCCCGCTCATTCGCGGCATATTCAGATCGAGTAGGATTAGTTCAGGGGCGTCATCAAGAGGCTTGTCATCGGCGTCAAACAAATGATCCCATGCCGCAACACCGTCTATGGCCTGCACGACGGGGTTGACGAGCCCTATATCCCGAAGAGCCCGTTTAAGGCTCATCATATCAACTTCATCATCTTCGGCGGCCAGTATTGTAAGAGGTTTCATGATAGCTCTGACTTAATTAAACGCGACAGGTGCGGAGGGTGTGAACATACGGCGTAGTAAGCGTTGAGAATCGCGGAGCGCCCGCGCCCGGTTAGCGACAGCTTCCAGTGAGTTTGTCATCATAGAGTTATCATACTCAAACTTATATGTGTCGGAAGACTCGGCTGCTTTTTCGATAATTTCGCTAAATATTTGTACGAAGTAAGAGGCTGCGGCCTCTCCTTTTTCTGTTGGTTTAAGAATACGGCTGCGGGCATCAGTGAAGTCCTCTTCAGATAAGACGAACCCCTTTCCTATCAAAATGACAAGAGAACGCGTGATTGTCGCAGGATCTTGGCGTAAAGTTTCGGCGACATGTGAGGCTGTCGGATTTTTGTCTCCAGCCGCCGCGATGGCGTTTAACACACGAATTTCTCTTAATTTCAATTTGTAAGATTTGGTGAAAAAGGGAACCACTGTCTTTTTGACAAACTCATTATAATCGCCTGATATCCACTCCGCAAATGAGAGATAGCGAAGGTCTGCAATATCTGAATTATTCATAGGTTTATCCGTTGTCAGAGTTCATAGTTTTATTCTACCGTAATCATTTATGGTGAATAAGCTCTTATAAAACATTAAGAGAGGTGTTTTTTCAGGTAAAGCTTTTTATCTACTCAACCGTCACTTCGAGTTTCATCTTGGGGTGGATAGCGCAAAGCACGTTATAAATGCCGCGCTCTTTAAATGCGATTTCTACGATAGTACCTTTTTTTTGTGACTCAGAGTCGAATTTCATATTGGGGCTGTCGATAAATGCGTGATGCAGGAAGATATCATCATTGATGATTTCACGTTGGTGTCTTTTTTGACAGTGATAGCACCCGGTGCGTATATTCTGTTCTTCTGCGAAATTAAATTGGCATCGGCCCCAGCATTTAACTGCGAAACCCCGATAAAGGCGGCGCATATCATCAGGAGCGTTCTTTTTCTATTTAACAGTGCTGCTTTAAATATATCAAGCCGACTTTCAAAGGGGATTTCCATGATTTTTCAATATTGTTCTGCGCGATTCCAATGCCCGTATCTGAGATATCCAGAGCCATTTTATTTTCAGCCAGTTCTGTGAGTTGAACTTTAATAAAACCGCCATCTTTGTTAAATTGCACAGCATTGGATAAGACGCTTTGAATAATGCGCGAAAACCTTATCTGATGGCATGAGGTAAAGCAGGGCAGGGGCGTTTCCCGGCCCAGAAAGCTCTCATTGGCTTGTAGTTCGACAATAATGTCTAAATCCGTGAAGGTTTTGTCTGTTTTATCCTGTAGCTTCGAGAGGCGAGCCTTGTCCCGCAGCGTCTCCACATTGAGCGCCTCCGCCGTCCAATCCCTGGTCAATAAGCGCGTCTCTTCTATATAAGGTTCAGCATCAATTGAGATGATGAGTTCTGCGACGATATCCATATCTGACTCAAAGTCTGCAATTAAGCTTTCAATTTTTTAAAGTCCGCGTCTTCTCCCGTGTCTAATCGCATGGTCTGCGTTAAGACAGCATTGTCCAGGCGTGAGAATACTTGGCTTGATGGCCATGAGTGGGCGGTCATAGGTCTGCGTAACCACATCACCTATATCAGAGATGCCTTTATCCGCTAATCATCGCCCAAGGGGCCAGTCTCGCGCCGCCCGCGCCTTCAATCCGTGAAACGCCGCCTGTTGCGAGTAAATTTCCTTGGTCAGGCCGCAATGAAAAGGGCGTAGCCGAAAGCTTGCCAGTCCGACAGCCAGAAGGGTAACGAATGTTAAACAACATGTTATTTTGATCCGAAATTTAAATAACTTTAAACCACGTTTATCTCAGACTTGATAAATTCGCTTAATTTATAGGAGCAAGTCTCGGTAAGATTGCAAATTGTAAAAATAACACTAGCTGTGTGTGCCTTATTTAGGATATCAATACCTGATAATGTAGAAAAACTTAAGTGTTTGAGTGCGATTGCGGCACAGCAATTTTGTAAGATATTATGACCCGCCGCTTCCTAGTTTCTTGCCCATTCCGGCTTCTGGCATTGTTTTATTTTTGCGCACAGCAATGACGAATACGCCGCCTAATGAGATAACCGAGCCGAGGATAAGTTGCGCTGTTATCGCTTCATTCAGGAGGATAATACTCAAGACAACGCCCCATATCGGCGTCATGAGGGTGAGGGGCGAGAGCAACGATATATCATATTTTTTGATGAGATGGTAAAATGCGCCATGCCCGAATATCGATACTCCCACCACGGCGAAGGCTGTCGCAGCCCAGATTGGCCAGCCTCCTGATATGTAACTCTCTACCTGGCCCTGTTCTAAAAATACCGAGACAAAGAAGAGCGGTGCAAAGGAAAACAGACCAATCCAGGCTTGCATTTGCATCGCTGAAATGGGCGTGATGCGCTTCATCAGAATTCCGCCAACAGATCCAATAAAGGCCGCCGCTGCAATATAGAGAAGCCCGAATGTTATGGTGAAACTGGCCGGATCAATGGCAATCAACAAGACACCGGCAAAAGCGAGCATAATCCCAATGCCGCGGCGCCACCCAATGGTTTCGCCCAAAAAAGCCATGCTCATAAGTGTTGAGAACGGGACGCTTAGCTGGCTGACAATTGAGGCGGCAGACGCTTCCGCATTGGCGAGGCCGATAAAGAGCAGGGCAAAATGCCCTGCGCCAATAAAGAAAGAAATCAACAGCAAAGTTTTAATGTCCTTGGGAACAGGCCGCAAAAATGGAATCAAAAAGAGGGCCACGCCTAAAAACCGAATAGCGGCGAAGAAAAGTGGCGGTACAGCTTCGTCAAAGACGACCCAACGCGTGATGACAATATTGAGCCCCCAGACGAAGCAAACCGTAAAAAGAAGTATGAAATCTTTAAAATTCATATCCGCCTCGTAACCTAGCTTACCCGTAAGTGCGACGTTTACATTCTATATTTTGACTTAAATGCCTCTTAGGAGCCTAAAAAATACGCTACTAGTTTCAGGTAAACATGGTTATCGTTAGCTTCCGCTTGCGCCGCCTCCGCCCGAAGGTCCTCCTCCGGTAAATATACCTCTTAAGAGATTGAATATATATTTAAATGTTGTTCAATTATAGGGTTTTTATATGCCAATAAAAAAAGCCGCCTCTAGGGGCGGCTTTTCTGATTCAGGTCTATGCCGTGGCATTAGTAATGTTAGCACTTATAATAAAGATCAAACTCGACTGGGTTTGGATGCATCGCGACACGGTGGACTTCTTCCATTTTCAGTTCGATATAAGCATCGATTTGGTCGTCATCAAAGACGCCGCCAGCTTTTAAGAAGTCGCGGTTTCCGTCGAGAGACTCTAGAGCTTCGCGAAGAGACCCACAGACCTGCGGAATGTTTTTGGCTTCTTCAGCCGACAATTCATACAAATCCTGATCCATGGCATCGCCCGGATCAATTTTGTTTTTGATACCGTCAAGGCCCGCCATAAGCAGAGCTGTATAGGTGAGGTACGGGTTACCTGCCGGGTCTGGGAAACGCACTTCAAGGCGCTTACCATTGCGAGATGCTGTCCACGGAATGCGCACAGAGGCAGAGCGGTTACGGCTTGAATAAGCGAGCATAACAGGCGCTTCGAAACCAGGCACCAGACGCTTATAAGAGTTGGTTGAGGCGTTAGAGAAGGCATTGATGGCTTTGGCATGTTTGATGATGCCGCCAATGTAATGCAGACAAGATTTAGACAGACCTGCATATTCGTCGCCCGCGAATGTTGGCTTGCCGTCTTTCCAGATAGACATGTGAACATGCATGCCTGTGCCGTTATCATTATGCATAGGCTTTGGCATGAATGTCGCCGTTTTGCCGTAAGCATGGGCGACATTGTGCACGATATATTTATAAAGCTGCATGTTGTCGCCCATTTGTAGGAGCGTATCAAATTGCATACCTAGCTCATGCTGAGCCGGGGCGACTTCATGGTGGTGTTTTTCAGGGCGAAGTTGAAGCTCTTCCATAACGGAAAGCATTTCAGAGCGCATGTCCTGCAGGCTATCGACAGGCGGGACAGGGAAGTAACCGCCCTTTGGTCCTGGACGGTGACCCATATTACCGCCTTGATACATCGTGCCTGTATTTTGCGGTAGTTCTGAGGAATCAATTTCATACCCCGTTTTGTTCAGGCTCGTGTCCCAACGAACATCGTCAAACACGAAAAACTCAGCTTCAGGGCCGAAATAGACTTCGTCGCCAACTTTAGCAGATCGCATATACGCTTCGGCGGCTTTCGCCGTTCCGCGCGGATCGCGATTATAGGCCTCGCCTGTGTCAGGTTCTAGGATGTCGCAGAATACAGCTAATGTGTCTTGCTGATAGAAGGGATCCATTTTTGCTGTAGAGGCGTCTGGAAGAAGAACCATGTCTGACTCGTTAATGTCTTTCCAACCACCAATAGAGGAGCCGTCAAACATAGTGCCATCTTTAAACAGATCCTCGTCAACAAGGTCGCTGTGGAAGGTGACGTGCTGCATTTTCCCTTTAGGGTCTGTGAAGCGCAGATCGAGGAATTTGATATCCTCGTCTTTCATTTTTTTAAGGAGTTTATCTGACATAACTATGTCCTTTCCCGAGATAAGTCGTGTTTTTAGTGTGTATGATTTAAGAGTTTAAAGCGCTGCGTCGCCAGTTTCGCCTGTGCGAATACGAATGGCTTGAGAGACCTCTGAGACGAAAATTTTACCATCGCCAATTTTGCCGGTCTTCGCGGCTGTTTGGATGGCTTCTAATGCGCTCTCGACCTGATCATCAGCGACGACGAGTTCAAGCTTAAGCTTAGGGAGAAAATCGACGACATATTCCGCGCCGCGGTAAAGTTCCGTGTGACCCTTTTGACGGCCAAAACCTTTGGCCTCAACGACGGTCATGCCCTGCAGGCCTACGCCCTGTAGGGCCTCTTTGACTTCGTCCAATTTGAACGGCTTAATGATTGCCTCGATCTTCTTCATTGTTGCCTCCTAAAGCAGATATGTCGCGCTTGTTTTAATTAGGTTATTACATGTTTGAGCCCTGCTGCCGAGTCGAGTCCTGCGAGGCCCTTTTAAACTATTGTTAATAAGATGAAGAAATTTGCACTTTATTTATGCTCTTGAGGGTGGAGCTGATTAAAATTTAGGCGGTTTTAGGGCTCTAAATTTTTGGTGTGCGCTTTGATTATCCCCTATGAACTGTGTTTTATCTCTCTATAAGACAAGTGATTCAAAATCAGGAGCATTGCGTGGCCAAGCTTGAAGTTCGTCCCCCTAAAAAGCCTTATATAACAGACCAACAGGCGCTGGATTTCCATTCCAAGCCTGTGCCTGGAAAACTCGCCCTTCTGCCGACAAAACCCATGGCAACGCAGCGGGATTTATCTCTGGCTTATTCACCCGGGGTCGCGGTTCCCGTTGAGGAAATCGCGCGAGACCCTGATCTGGTTTATGACTATACATCCAAAGGTAACATGGTGGCCGTTATCTCAAACGGTACGGCTATTTTGGGTCTTGGAAACCTCGGCGCGATGGCATCAAAACCCGTCATGGAGGGGAAGTCCGTTCTCTTTAAACGCTTCGCTGATATTGATAGTTTTGATATCGAAGTCGAAGAAGAAGATGCCGAGAAATTTATTCAATGTGTACAGCGTTTCGGTAATACATTTGGCGGCATCAACCTAGAAGATATTGGCTCTCCGGAGTGCTTTATTATTGAGCAAGAACTGCGCGAAAAACTCGACATTCCTGTCTTTCATGATGACCAGCATGGCACGGCGATTATCGCCACAGCAGGCCTTATCAATGCGGCTCATCTGACGGGCCGCAAATTTGAAGATATGAAAGTTGTTCTCTCAGGTGCCGGAGCTGCTGGTCTTTCTGTTTTGGGTCTTATTAAGAGCTTGGGCGTGAAAAATGAAAACGCGATTGTTCTCGATAGCCGCGGCGTCGTTTATCAAGGCCGTAAAGAATATATGGACCAATGGAAGGCCCCCCATGCGGTCGATACGAAATTGCGCACCCTCGAAGAAGCTATGAAGGGCGCGGATGTCTTTTTGGGTCTGTCTGTTGCGGGCATTGTGAACCAAGACATGATTAAATCTATGGCGAAAAACCCTATCATTTTTGCGATGGCCAATCCTGATCCTGAAATTACGCCCGAAGAAATCAAAGAAGCGCGTAGTGACGCTATCATCGCCACAGGCCGCTCTGATTATGCCAACCAAGTCAATAATGTGCTCGGTTTTCCTTATATTTTCCGCGGCGCGCTGGATGTGCGGGCGCGCAATGTAAATGAAGAAATGAAGCTGGCCTGTGCTCGCGCTTTGGCGGATTTAGCGCGGCAGGATGTACCCGAAGAGGTCGCCGCCGCCTATCACGGACAACGCCCGAAATATGGCCCGGACTATATTATTCCCGCGCCATTTGACCCGCGCCTGATTTCTGAAATTCCGCCTTATGTTGCACAGGCCGCGATGGATACAGGCGTGGCGCGCAAGCCCATTGAAGATATGGTCGCTTATAAAAAGTCACTGGCGCGACGCCAAGACCCGACCGCCGCAATTTTGCAAGGCATTACAAGCTCGGTTGTTCAAAACCCTAAAACGATTATTTTTGCAGAAGGCGAAGAGCCTGCTGTTATTCGCGCCGCGCAAGCTTATCAACAGCGCGGCTTGGGTAAGGCTATTCTCGTGGGCCGTGAGAAACCGATTTATGATAATATGAAGCTTCTGGGCGTCGAAAAGCCCGAAGGTTTCACTGTGCTTAATGCGCGTCTTTTCGATCGCAATGCAGAGTTTACCGAATATCTTTATAGCCGTATGCAGCGCAAAGGCTTTCTGCGCCGCGATGCTCAGCGCCTCGTCAATAATGACCGGAATGTCTTCTCGGCCCTCATGCTTCATCACGGCCTGGCGGATGGCATGGTAACAGGGGTAACGCGGGGATATGATATTGCTCTGCGCGATGTTCGTCTCGTGCTCAATCATAGATCTGATGAACGCACGATGGGTGTTTCAGTCGTCGTCAATAAGAGCAACACGTTATTTATTGCGGATACCAATATCACAGAACTTCCGACGGCTGATGACTTGGCTGATATCGCCGAAACAACGGCGCATTTTGCTCGTCAATTTGGCTTTGAGCCGCGCGTGGCTTTTCTATCTTATTCGACCTTTGGTAATCCGGTTGGAGAGCGTATGCAAAAGGTTCGCCGCGCCGTTGAGATCTTAGATAGCCGCGACACAGATTTTGAGTATGAAGGCGATATGGCCGCTGATGTGGCGCTCGACCCGCTCCATACGTTGACCTATCCTTTCTCGCGTCTGACCGGGGCGGCTAATGTTTTGGTGATGCCGGCCATTCATTCAGCTTCAATTTCAACGAAGTTGCTGGACTCCGTCGGCGGAGCAACGGTTCTTGGGCCATTCTTGACGGGTCTTGAAAAGCCTGTGCAGATATGTCCGCTAGGGGCCACCGCCTCTGAGATTGTGCAAATGGCGACATTGGCGGCTTTCGCGCCGTCACACCGCGACGAATAACGCTTGTCTCAAAATCAAAAAACGAATGTTTTAGAAGGCTCAATCCTCAATCATGTCTTGCGCATGATGGGGCCTTTTTCTCTGGCTGTTTTGGCAATGATTTCGACGGGCATTGTAGATACAATTTATCTAGGACGTTTGACCGATCCGGCGCGCCCTAATTTGGCAATTTTGGCGCTTGCGGCCCTTACATTTGCTTTTCCGCTGACCTTTATCGGAAACAGCGCTAATATTGGCCTTGGGGCCGGAACGATGTCTGCCGTTTCGCGCGCACTGGGGCAGGGGGATACGGAGCGGGCCAGACGACATGCGGCAGCGGCCATTTTGATGGCGCTGACAGTTATGTCTGTTTTGGTGGCGTTGATGCTCTTCATTGCTCCATCCATTTTAAAGGTGGCGGGTGCCAGTGAACAGGTTCGCTTGATGGCGATAAGCTATCTGGCAATTTCTTTACCGGGATTGGTGATCGTCTCTATTGCCTCAATGAGTAATAATATATTGCGTGCCTCCGGGGAGGCTGTGCTGCCGAGTTCAATCATGATACTCGCCGCAATCATCAATATCATATTAGATCCTTTTTTCATTTTTGGATGGGGGCCGTTTCCCCGTCTGGAATTACAAGGCGCGGCTGTCGCAACGCTTATCGGCAATATCGTTGGGGCCTCATTTGGCTTTTACCTTGTCATGTTCCACCGCAAGGCCATTTCTTTTACAGACATGACATGGGCGTCGATAAAACGTGCTTGGCACATTATTGGGCAAGTGGGTATTCCGGCGGCAGGGACAAACATAATTGTTCCGATAGCAACTTTTGCGGCGGTCGCTATTTTGGGTTTAAGCTTATCCGAGGTCGAGATTGCCGCCTTCGGTGTGGCGAGCCGGGCAGAGCTTATCTCGATTGGTGTTATTTATGGTTTGTCAGCCTGCATCGGGGCTATTACGGGGCGCAATGGCGGGGCGGGAAAGACTGAGCGTGTGCGTGAAACCTTCCGTATTTGTTTCTGGATATGTTTCATCTGGTGCTCATTTATGGCTATAATCATGGCGGTGTTTTCTCAGCAAATCGCCCAGATATTTACGAATGACCAACAGCTGATTGAAAAAATTGTACCTTACTTTTACATCGTCCCGATTACGCTTTTCGGTTATGGCTTTGTCTTCATCGCTGCGGCAGGATTGAATGCCATAGGACGGCCTCTATTTGGCTTAAGCTATACGATTATTCGCTCTCTTGTGCTGTATGTCGGCTTTATCTTTATCGGTGTTCAAATTGCAGGTCTAACAGGTGCTTATTACGGCGTAGCGGCGGCAAATATTATTTCAGGCTTTATTGCGCTGTTATGGACAATGAAACGCGCGCCGATGACTGCGAAAAAGAGTTAGAGATTTCTGCAACTGGGCGCTTGATTTTTTCTCCAAAGCAAAGCATATGCCGCCCACCAATGTTTATAGTATAACTCATACCTGTGCGGGTGTGGCGGAATTGGTAGACGCGCCAGATTTAGGTTCTGGTATCGAGAGATGTGAAGGTTCAAGTCCTTTCACCCGCACCACTCACCATCACTATCAACCCGCTCAAGCGAAGCTTGGGCTGCTGTGGTGATTGTGATGCTCTCTCGATACGGGCCTAACATCAACCAAGAGCGCATTATTTAAACCAAACGTTTATTTTTTTTAGCTTGTTGAACTTATGGAAACAGAGCACGAAAGATTTAATAGAATTTTACCTCGTTGGTATTCTGAGGGAACCCTCATGCCAACGGATAGCCTTGAGTATTTTGATTGGGTGAAGCAGCAAAATTTTGATGTTTGGCATTCAATTATATGCGCGGCAACAGATGGCGACGAAGCAGTTGTATCGCAATGGATTGTCTCTCAGCCTGAGTGTGACTTAGGAACTGCTGTCACTTTATTTCGCATGGATGCTGGAAATCTAGATTATAAATTATCGGACTTAGACCGACACTATCATAACCAATGGCATGCCATTAAAACCTGTGAAACAAGGTTGTTTGAAAATAATTTTAAAACAAAGGATTTGATTCCCGGTGTGCTATATAACGGTTTAGGGCTGCCTTCTGGTAAAAAACAATTCAAAGTTCCCGAACAGGTCAAAACATTTGAAGGGAAAAGGAAAGCTGTTTCTGATTACACAGTTAGTGGTGGAAGTTTGATGTTAACGCTTGATGCCTTTTGTAAGTCTATAGGTGAACCGCCTCTTGAGGTTTGATTGTTAGAGTTCGTTTTAAGGGCACCTCTCGACAAAACTCACCCTAGAGCTTACCTGACAATAATGAAATACGTCATAGGTTACGCCTCACTTCTCTCGCCCAACAGTATCCGCCGTCTCTTCCCCACTGTTGGGCGTATTGTCCCCGTGGAAATTTCTGGCCATGCGCGCTGTTTTAACTCTTACGGCACGCTCTCTGTTGCGAAAGGCTTGGCCCATAAGGATGACAGAAAGCTCGCGCATGCCGCCGCTATCATCCGCCCTGACACCACAATCTATGCCTTAGCTTTTGAACTCGATGAGGCGGATTATAAGACCTATGAGCGGCATGAGTTTCGTTATGACCTGCAAGAGATTGAGGTGGTGTCGCGCGGCAATGGCGAGCGCCAGAACGCCATTATCTGCTATGAGGGCGCGGATCACCTTATCGATACGAGCCTAGTCGGCGTGAAAGATATTTACGCGCTTTATGCCCACTATGACGTTAGCGCCTTTTGGCATACGGAGCATCTGCCAGCACAACATTATCTAAGCCATTGCCTTGCGAGCGCGAGAGACTTAGGCGCGGATTATGTCAGCAATTTTCTCGACACCTCTTTTATCCACGACCGCGAGACGAACTTAAGGGACTATCTGGCGGGCAAGGGCGTTGATATTGAGGCTTATGTCGCGGCGGCAGAGCTGTCGCACGTGTTTTAAATTACCTACTACATATCCGTCATTGCCCGGCTTGACCGGGTAACCCATACGGTTAACTCGCGGCTAATACAGATATTGCTTATATACGAGACCCCGCCAAATGGGTCACCCGATCAAGTCGGGTGATGACGGGGTTTAAAGTAAGCCACAAAAAAAGCCCCTGCAATGCAAAGGCTTTCTAATTTTAACTGGTAAGACCCGCTTACTTAGGGCGCTTAACACCGTATTTAGAACGCTTCGTCTTACGATCTTTAACAGGTTGTGCGTCAAGGCTACCGCGGACAACTGTGTAACGGACACCCGGAAGGTCACGAGGGCCGCCGCCGCGTACGAGAACAACACTATGCTCCTGTAGGTTATGGCCTTCACCTGGGATGTAGCTTGCCACTGTGTGGCCATTTGTGAGGCGTACACGTGCCACCTTACGAAGCGCTGAGTTCGGCTTACGAGGTGTTGTTGTATAAACGCGTGTACAAACGCCGCGCTTTTGCGGGTTGGCTTGAAGAGCTGGATTTTTCGCGCCGCGCTTTTTAGGTTGGCGTGGCTTACGAATGAGCTGTTGAATTGTTGGCATATTACTTCTTTTAAGTCTGAATTTTGCGCTCAACTATGGATTTGAGCCTTTAAAGTCAATCAAATTATTCACGAAGAGGCCGATTAACGCGCCTATCGCCATGAATCAATGATATAAGAGTCTTTTTTTGAGGTTTTCGCAGGAAAATCCCGTATTTTACGGACGCAGGCCCCACATATCATATTCATCGGTCTCTTCGATTCTTACTGTCACGATATCGCCGACTTTGACCTCTGTATCGCCGTTGAGGAACACGCAACCGTCAATATCAGGGGCATCGGCCATAGAGCGGCCAAAAGCGCCGTCCGGATCGACCTCGTCAATGATGACGTCTTGCATCGTGCCCATCTTCGTTTCCATCAGTTTTTCGCTTACCTCTTGCTGGCACAGCATAAAGGCATTGTAGCGCGCATCAATGACGTCTTGCGGGACTTGGTCCTCAAAATCATGGGCCTGCGCGCCGTCAACATTTTCATATTTAAACGCGCCGACGCGGGCGAGCTTGGCGTCACGCAGGAATTGCAGCAAAATCTCAAAGTCCTCATCCGTCTCGCCGGGGAAGCCCACAATAAAGGTCGAGCGAATGGTCAGCTCGGGACAAATCTCGCGCCAGGCCTTGATGCGCTCCATGACTTTATGCTGATTGGCGGGACGTCTCATGCGTTTCAGGACAGCCGGACTGGCATGTTGGAAGGGCACGTCAATATAGGGTAGCACGCCGCTCTCTTTATCGGCCATCATTTCGATGATTTTATCAACATGGGGATAGGGATAGACATATTGCATCCGTACCCAGACACCGAGCTTACCCAGCGCGCGGGTGAGGTCATAGAGATTAGATTTATACTCCTCGCCCCGCCATGTGCCGGTCTCGTAACCGATATCAAGACCGTAAGCTGAGGTATCTTGGCTGATGACAATAAGCTCTTTGACGCCTGATTCGACCAGCTTTTCCGCATCGCGCATCACTTTGGCGATATTCATGGAATCCAGCTTACCGCGCAAATCCGGAATGATGCAGAAGGTACATTTATTGTTACAGCCTTCGGAGATTTTCAAATAGGCATAATGTTTGGGCGTGATGCGCGAGCGCTCATAAGGGATGAGGTCGGTGAACTTATTCTCGACCATCGGCGCGGCTTTGCGCACAGCAGAGACAACATCATCATATTGCTGCGGACCTGTGACAGAGAGCACTTTTGGATATTGCTGCTTAATAACAGGGTCATTGCCCATACAGCCCGTGACAATCACGCGGCCATTTTCAAGCAGCGCTTCATCAATCGCAGACAAGCTGTCGGCCTTGGCCGAGTTTAGAAATCCGCACGTATTGACGATAATGACATCGCTATCGTCATAGGTCTTGCCAATGCGATAACCGTCGGCGCGGAGCAGGGTGATGATACGCTCTGAATCGACCATAGCTTTCGGACAGCCTAATGAGACAAAACCCACACTTGGATTGTCGATGAGTTGGTCTGCGGGGTGACTCGCGCTTTGTGTAATGTCGGTGCTCATAAGCCATCTCTTATAGGAATTGGCGTCCCCTTAAAAGGAATAGAGCGGATGTCCAGTATTTATTGCGCCTGCGGTATAGGTTTGCAGGTTAATTCGCGGCTTCTATAGGCTCTCATTTTCTCTGTCAGGTAATTCCAATATTTGGTGTTCTCAAAGACCGTCTCGTCCAATGTGCTTTGGTAATTTTCCGTCTCTACATGTGGTAGGCAAGAGGCTAGCATAAGGGCCTCGACAATCATGAAACCATTTGGGTTGACACCTTCATCGCTTCCTTCGGTGAAATGTCGCCGCCAGCCATAATCCGTATCCCCTACTTCGCGGTAATGCCGCCAACCTTAGGGAACATTTAAATGAGAGGAAAGCTTAGTTTCTTTTAAAAGCTGTTTTTCGCGTCGCTCGGATTTGCGCTCTACGATACGTTTTAAAGATTCGGATGTCTCATGGCCCTCCTCGATAAGGCCCGCCATATGCTTGTCCACATCGGTAATAGCAAAGGTATAGGGGTCAGGTGTGCCATGAAGACCAATGATAGATTTAGGCAACAGCGTCAGGCGTGAGGCCGCAGGCACAAAATAATTCCCGCAGGAAGACAGGCAGAACTTATTGACAATAAGGTGGCGCGGATGCTCGCTCACTTTATAGCCTATTGCGCGGCCCGCGTAAACCTCTCGGCCCGGTGTCGTAACATAAACTGTTTTAACATCAGGGGTCAGCCATGACAGGGCACAGTCCAACATCGCTTCATCTATCGGACCGGTATGTTTAAGAGTTGCCTTGTTGATTAGATGATATGTTCCGACATCGGGATAAAGTGTATCTGAGGGTAGGTGTTTTGAAATCCCGACCCCAAAGACCAGAAGTAATCCGGCTAAAACAATATATATGAGCTTTGATCTCATGAATTGTTATAATGTAGCAAGTCTAGCCGTAAAGCAAATTCCAATATGAACCTTTAAATTTGGGGCAGGAAATCCCTGACCTGTAGAGGGCCTGATTGAGATGGCGCTTGGCTGAAAATTCTTTCTAATCGATCACTTTGTGTCGAACGTTTAGGCTTTTTGGTTTCAGATAAGAGCCGTCTAAAAACGCTGTTCTCATCATAAATATCAGGGGGCTTTGGGCCAGACATATAAAACCTTTCGTTAAACAGGTCTTGTCAGTTGCAAATGTCGGGCCAAAATCCCTCGGGGCGCGTATATCTAAGGGCGATTGCGCCTGTTGCGATACTACGTGCCCTAATCCTGCCCTAAAATACAGTTACGCTGACATTTACAGATGCAACGGCCTAAATCTTGCTGTAACACCTGCGCAAATTATAGTGAAAATTGGAGGGTGTTATGTTGACACGTCACTTAGTTATTCTGGGCGCAAGCCTTGGCTTACTCGCAACAGCGCCGAGCGCTGATGCGCAATTTGGCGATTTGTCGCCTGTTCTGCTGGTTGAGAGCGGACCTTCGGATAATGGTGATTATCGCCGTATGGTTTTCGTAAAGTTCCTTTCCGGTGACCGCGTTGGAGTGGCTTATAAAGCCTATAACCGAACTGAATTTATCCAAGTACGAAACTCTACACCACAAGATGTGATCTCGGCCTGTGCAAATGGTGCGGCAAGTTCGCTTTCTGAAATCCGTTCTTTTGAACGCGCCGAAGCGCGGGCCAAACGTAAAGGGGAAGCTCCGAAAATTGTACGTTTTTGTATTAAGAACGTCCAAGGTTGGGAGGGCGGCAATCGCGACAAATATCTAAATCCGATATTTGACGGCATGCCTCACGCTGCGTCTTTGAATAACTAAACCGCCTGTTTATTTCTAAAAGACCCGCTTCTGCGTTTGTTAAATCGCAGGGGCGGGTTTTTTTATGTTTAAAATTTTAGACGCTTTTCTACAATTTTCTATTGACCACGATTGTAGTCATATGTATGACCACACTTGTAGTCACTAAAGGGGACGCAGATAGGTAGTGTTATGAAAGGCCGTATTTCTCAATCTGAATTGGACGTTATGGACGTGCTCTGGGCGCAAAGCCCGCTCGGCGCGTCCGAAGTGGCGGATAAGCTGGCCGCGCGCAAAGATTGGAACATCCGGACCATCAAGACTCTCCTGTCCAGATTGGTCGAGAAGGGAGCGCTCTCGACCGAAACAGAAGGGCGGCGCTATCTTTACGCGCCTTTGATTTCCAAAGACAGCTATGCGGCTGGTGCCACGCGCCGCTTATCTGATCGGTTATTTGGAGGCCGCGCAGCGCCGCTCGTCATGCATCTGGCTAAGGATGACGGCTTAACAAAATCCGATATTGCTGAGCTCGAAGCGCTACTTAAAGAGTTGAAAAAGGGGGGCTAAGCTATGATGGATTGGATGATCGGAACGGGAATCGCTGTCACTTTACTTATTGCGCTGGTGCTGTTGATAAGAAAACCTTTCGCGCGTTTCTTCGGGGCGCGGGCGGCTTATGCGCTTTGGGTTTTGCCGGTCATCAGGCTCATCATGCCTGAAGTCACGATTCCGCGTATTTTACCGCAGGCTCTAAGTGACGCGGCCACAGCAGTGCCTGTGCTGCCAAATGACCTTACGATAACCCCAGAGATGATTACGGCGTTGCAAGCCGGGCCCAGCCTAATGGATATCATGTCGCCTTATATGCTCCCGGCCTTGCTGACGGTCTGGGCTATTGGTGCTTTGACATTTTTTCTGTCTCATTGGTTGCGGCAAGCGGTCTTAATGGACCACCTGACATATGTGTCTAAGCCGGCCCATAAATTAAGGTATGAGATCATCGCTGCGGCGCAAGCCGTAGGGCTTAAAACCGTACCAGATGTACGAATTTCCGACGAAAAGGCAGGGCCTTTAGTCGCCGGATGTATTCGTCCTATTGTCATTCTTCCAGATAACTTTACGGCGAATTTTTCGCCTACCCAGAGACATTATGCCTTAATGCATGAATTTATGCATATTCGGCGCGGGGATGTTTGGGTTGCGATGGCGGGGCTTTGCTTTCGCGCCATAAATTGGCCTAACCCGCTGGTGCATTATGCCGCTCGACATTTTCGTTCTGATCAAGAGGCGGCCTGTGATGCGAGCGTTTTAAATGCGCTGGAGGCTGAACCAGGACCCCATACAGACACCGTTTCGGGATATGCCGAAACTCTTATTCATGCGGCTAAATCCGCCATGACAGACGGGCGTGCCAGCCCGCAAAGCAGTGGGCTTGCGCTCACGATTCACCATCCCTTAAAGGAGAGACTTATGATCTTGGGAACTCACAGAAGATCGAATTGGCGTACACGCACAGCGGCCGCCGTTATGATAATCGGCGCGGCGACATTATCCGCCCCGTTGATTCAAGCTGACGCGCATCCAGAGGAAGAGCTCGCAGGTAAGTATGAGACGCATCAAGGTAAGTCCGTGATTAAGCGCAAAGTAAGAGTGGACGGCAAAACTGTCTCCGAACATTTTGAAATCAATGTCGATGGCGATGATGTTAAAGCCTATAAAGTCGGGCCCTTTGGCGAAAAAACTCGCATAGATATCGAAGATATTGAGGGCGTGGACATTGCAGATGTTTTAGAAGAAAAGATTGAGGGTGATATCAAGCGCACGGTCACGATTAGTGATGATGATGGCGTCAAAGTCATGTCCCGAGATGATTTTAAAAAATGGGCTGAAACTGAGTACCCGGCATGGAAAGAGAACGACTTTGCCAGTTGGGTAGATGGCGATATGTCGGCTTGGGTTGCGAAAATGAATGACGGCAACTCACGTCTTGTATTCAATAATTTTCCACATCCGCCTAAGCCGCCTGCCTTGCCAAGATTTTCTAAACATTCAGACAATGTCTTCGTCCTTGAAAGCGATGACTTAAAAGATTTGGAATCTCTCGAGCTACTACAAGGTCTGGAAGGTTTGGAAAAGCTAAGAGCCCTGAGTGCGCTTGATGGTTTGAAGGGTCTCGAAGGTCTTGAGAAGCTTAAAAACTTGGAAAATCTTGAGATTCGCAGTTATGCTATGGATGACCCAGAACATGAGATACGCTTTAAACTGCGTATGACGGAGTCCAAGCTAGCTGCCGCGCGTTCGATTCTTGAAGGCACTGAGGTCGAAGCGAGCGATTCCCGCGAAATGGCCAAAGCCAAACGCGAACTCGAAAAAGCCCGTAAGGCGCTCAAGGCTGCAGAAAAAGTTTTGAAAGAAGCTAAATAACCAAAAGGAATTCACTGCGTCTTGAAATTTGGAACCCTTCGACAGTGTACATGTTTCGGGGCGTGGTGAAACTTACTCACATGAAATTACAAAATCTTATATTACCATTGGCCTTTCTAACCGCTTGCGCCTCTACACCAACGCTCAAAGCTAGCGCTTGCGGAAACTTAGACCCCTGCCAGACACAAAACGGCATAGCTGTCTTGGCAGAGCCAGAAATAGCACAGCCTATTCTGCTCTCTGCTCAAAAAGGTAGGGAGGCGTTTCAACGTTACTTTGGCGTGGAGGCTGCGCCTATCGCCATCGTGCCAGGCGGAGAAATTACAACTGATCTGCACGATGATTTAAAAGCGGCGGGATATGTCTCGTCACTGCCTTGGATATCAGCGGTAGATAAGAACAAGCTGAAGCAGTCTAGTATAAGGCGGCAAGTCATGGAGCAAACAAAGGGAATGATAGCATCGCAGCAAGAGGCTATTTTGAAAATGGCACTTGCAAAAGCTAGCAGTGCACCTTCGCCAGAGGGCGATATGAGCGCAACAGAGCAAGGAGCTCTGACCCATGAACTAGGCCATTTGTGGTTCATTGCTGCCTATAAACCTGCCGGCGAAGAGGTTAAGGGTCGCCATGGATATGGAGGTTGGGCTCCTGACTGGCTGGACGAGACAGCCGCCATTTTATTAGAAAACGAGACCTTAACTGAAAAGCGCAGAAACGCGTTTAAAATGATGAAGATCGAAGACTTGTATCCTTTGGAAACATTTCTCACCATGGAGCATCCTGCTCTCAAATCTGCGCACGCTTTCAATAAAAAAGTGGTCGGCCAAATCCCTTCATCTGGAACCCGGGCTATCGTCCTATCAGGCGAAGAGGCGGAAGCATTTTTAAAGGCTTCGGGTACCTCTAACCCTGCTAATTTTTATACTCAGGCCAGAGGCTTTGCTGATTACGTCATGACGATGACGGGGGATGAGCAAATTTTTGCAAAACTGGCTCAACATCTAAGCTTAGGTAAGAGTTTTGACGGTTGGCTCGCACAAACAAAGGGTCTGCCCAATGATAGAACAGGTCTGCAGAAAGATTGGAGTGCCTACCTAGCTGCGCGGTGAAGTTTTTATGACATTTCACTCATTATATGAAGCTCAGGCTTGGTTAATGCCCAAACAGCCCCTACATATAGGGCCATGAAAAAACAGATATTATCACTCATGGGCACGGCATTGGTTTTAGGCGGGGCCCCTACGGCGCTTGGCCAAGACTTGTTGCAGAGCATTCCGAGCGATAGCCGTATTGTCCCCAGCTCTAATATGCAGGTGCAGCTTTCTTATTCGCCTGTGGTGAAGCAAACCGCGCCTGCCGTGGTCAATGTCTTTACCTCGCGGACAGTCGTCCGTCGTTCGAGATCATCTTTCTTTGATGAAATGTTTGGTATGCGCCGCGCGCCGCAAGAGCGCACTGAAAGCTCGCTCGGGTCTGGCGTGATTGTGCGCGATACAGGTATCATCGTCACTAACGCCCATGTGGTGAAGGGGGCAGAAGAGCTGAAAATTGTGCTCAATGATCGCCGAGAATTTGCGGCAGAAGTCATCGCACAAGATGAAGATATAGATATCGCGGTACTGAAAATTGATACCAATGGTGAGCGCCTGCCGAGCCTTGCCATTCAAGATGATGGTGATCTAGAGATTGGTGATATTGTGCTAGCGATTGGTAACCCGTTTGGCGTTGGACAGACAGTGACTAGCGGAATTGTTTCTGCCTTGGGCCGCACCAATGTGACCGATACCTCGTCCTTTATTCAAACAGACGCCGCCGTGAACCCCGGTAATTCGGGTGGGGCGCTCGTCAATCTTTCGGGTGAGCTTATCGGCGTGAACACCGCCATCTTTTCCCGCTCGGGCGGGTCCAACGGGATTGGTTTTGCTATTCCGTCAGAACTGGTGTCCCGCGCGGTGGATAGCGCCATTTCCGAAGGGCGTATAGTGAGGCCGTGGATTGGCGCGCGGACTAATGCTGTCGATGCCACCATGGCCGCCGCGCTCGGCCTTGACCGATCCAAAGGCGCGGTGATTAATGATATTTATCCCAAAGGGCCAGCGGATAAAGCTGGCCTAGAAAAGGGCGACGTTATCCTCTCCATTGAAGGCACCGAAGTAAATGATGATAGCGGCCTGCGCTTTAAGCTCGCCACGCTGCGCCGCGGCCAAAATGCGTCTGTGAAAGTTTGGCGTGACGGACGTGAGCGCAACTACACTGTGCGCACGGATACGCCGCAAGAAAGCCCTGCGCGAGATGAGCGCAAGCTGGAAGGTTATCACCCGCTTGACGGTGCCGTGGTGGTAAACATGTCACCGGCGCTCGGCGAAGAGCTTGGTTTTGACCCTTACGTTCAAGGCGTGATGGTTTTGAAAGTCGAGCGCGGCTCAGCGGCTAATTATAACCGCCTTCGCCCCGGTGATTTTATTGTCGGCGTCGGAGACGATGATGTTTCGTCAAGCCGTCAGCTAGACGCGCTTTTGGCTTCAGCGGGCAATCCTAAAGAGTGGGATATATCATTAGACCGGAATGGACGGATTGGTGTGCTGCCGGTGAGGTATATGCCCCGAACTAACTAATAATACTCTGTCATTCCATCTCAATCCTTCGTCGCGAGACGGAATGACGAGTTACTTTATAAACGTCCAAGGCAGTGTCCCGCCGCTATGGAAGGGCACAATTTTCGTGTCCATCACGTCCAGCGTTTCAGGCACTAAGACCTCTTTACGCTCTAGCGTCACCTTACCCTCATTGAGCGGCAGTCCATAAAAGCGCGGCCCAAATCCAGAGGCAAAGCCCTCAAGTTTGTCCAGCGCATTTTCTTCATCAAAGACTTTGGCATAGGCCTCAAGCGCGTAAGGGGCATTAAATAATCCCGCGCAGCCACACGCGCTTTGCTTGGCTTCAATCGTATGGGGGGCTGTATCTGTGCCGAGGAAGAATTTAGGCGAGCCTGATGTGGCGGCTTTGCGCAGTGCAAGACGGTGCTTCTCGCGTTTAGCAATAGGTAGGCAATAATAATGCGGGCGGATGCCCCCTTGGAAAATGGCGTTGCGGTTAAATTCCAGATGATGCGGGGTGATGGTCGCCGCCACATTAGGGCCTGCGGCTGTGACGAAGGTGGCGGCCTCGGCGGTGGTGATATGTTCAAAGACGACTTTCAACTCAGGGAAGTCTTTAATCACGCGCCCTAGAACATCATCGATAAAGACAGCTTCGCGGTCGAAAATGTCTACATCCTGATGGGTGACTTCGCCGTGTACGAGGAGCGGCATGCCGATGCGCTGCATGGCCTCTAATACGGGATAGATATTCTTGATGTCCGTCACGCCGTGGGAGGAATTGGTGGTCGCATTAGCAGGGTATAATTTGCAGGCTGTAAAGACGCCTTCCGCATGGCCGCGCGCAACTTCGTCTGCGTCAATTGTATCGGTCAAGTAACAGACCATAAGCGGCGTGAAATTGAGGGCAGGGTCAACCGCGTCCATAATACGCTTCCGATAAGCGATACCTGCCTCAACGGTGGTCACAGGCGGGGTGAGGTTGGGCATAATAATCGCGCGTGCAAACTGCCGCGCCGTATAGTTCACAACATCGGACAGCATGCCGCCATCGCGCAGGTGAACATGCCAATCATCAGGACGGCGAATTGTGAGGGAGTGGGTCATGGGCGTGGGTTAGCACCTAGGCTTGATTCTATAAATGGGAATTTTGGATTTTATTTGTTACTTTCGTAAATGACGGCGGGAGCATTCGATGCTTTGCTTGTAATCAATCAACCCGCTCATCCCTGCGAAGGCAGGGATAGGGACTTTCTTAAGCCTAGGTCCTAACCCCTGCCTTCGCAGGGGTGAGCGGTGTGTTGTTTGGGTAAGCCCCTAATCCCAATCGCGCCTACGCATCGACAAACCGATCTCGTTATTCTCGTCCAAGATATTCATTTCTAAAAAGCTGGCTTCAAAGCCTCTTGCTGAGGTGAGGGCGGCGAGGAAGGCTTGTTCCATGCCGAGGTTTTCGCAGGCCTTTTTGGTTGTCACCATGGAGCCGATTTTAAGCTTATTGCCGTCTTGCTCATAAGTGCCGAAGAAACTGTTACAGCCTGCATAGCCTGCGAGGTCCCCGCCGCTTAGGAATTGTACGAATTGACCGACGCCGTTTTCAGGGCCCCATTCTGTACCTTCGAGATTTGTCAGCGGGGTTTGGCCTTTCAAATCCGCGATTTGGGCTTTGGCCATTTTGGACATAACCATGCCGGCGGCTGTTATTAACACAAGTGGGAGAACGCGCGTGAGTATCATGATTATCTGTCCCTTTTATCTTTCTCTGTAAGGATCGCCGAGCATGGCTGAAATGTGCCGGCCATTTTCGGCTAAGGCGGCCGCGTCTGCGCTGACGGCATTTGAGCATTGCGCGTGGCGACCTTCTTCTTGGTAATAGCCTGCATTAAAGGCGCGGATGAGGGCGCGGCGCTCGGCGCTATCGCCCGCCGTTTCGATATTCATCATGCGGGAGGCATAATCGCGCCATTTCTGATCGGAAAGGCTAAAGCAAATCGTACGCAGATAATGGAGTTGCCCAAGGTTTTTAGACAGCGCTTCGACAAGGCTATTCATGGTGACCATATCCGCTTCGACGCGCAGCTCGGCTTCCTCGCGAGCTTTCAGCGCGGCAGCTTTCGCGGCGGCAGCTTTCTCACGCGCCGTCATCGCGTCCTGTGCGGACACGTTCTGAGCCAAGCTCACAAAGAGAAATATAAATGCCACCAGCCATTTCATGACTCGCAGATTAGCAGTTTTCAGCGCAATGAACATCTAATTTTGCACCCCTCTACGATTGGAGAGATTGGCGGGCGGTTTCTATCACTTCGCGCGTTTTGGGCCACATGCCGAGCGCGTCTAGTTCTTCCGGCGGAAAAAAGCGCGCATCCGCCGCATCATCACCAAATTGCGGTTCGCCTGAAATCCAGCGCGCGGCATAGTCGTGCAGGCGGTAATTAAACTCTTCAAATTGCGCATCAATGGTCGCGACTTTAGATTCCAGTGCCGCCATGATGCTCGTTTCCTCAAATAGCTCGCGCAGGGCCGCATCGCGCTGCGTCTCGCCGTCCTCGATACGTCCACCCGGAATAGACCATTCGCCCTTACGGGGCGCGGTGCCGCGCTTAATCAGCAAGACATTATCGCCGCGAAAACAAATCACGCCGACGCAATCCACGGGGGCGCAGTCTATGGGTTCTTCGGTTGTCATAATATCTTCCATAATCCTCATGCATCCTTATAGATAGCTCTATGTGCGGACGTTACACATTAGCCGGAACTTTGGACGAAATTGCGGCCTATTTCGCGGCGAAAACAGGGCAGGCGGGCGAAGACGGTAAGCCCCTATGGGATTGGGAGCCTAACTATAATATTGCGCCCGGAACTGTGGTGCCTGTCATTGCCTATGATGGCCGCAAGACGCGTAAGGTCGTGCCCATGCGTTGGGGCCTACATCCGCATTGGAAAAAAGAGCCGCCGGAAGGCCGCCCGATGTTTAATGCGCGGGTAGAAACAGCCTCAGAAAAAGCTAGCTTCCGTACGCCTTTTCGCCGCCGCCGCGCGCTCTTCCCAGCCAGCGGCTGGTATGAATGGGAAGGCGTGGAGAAACCCAAAACGCCTTATTACATTCATGAAGAGGAGGAAGAGCTCTTCGCTTTTGCAGGGCTCTGGGATCAGTGGCGCGTGGATGAGGGCATCACGCTGCTCTCGGCGACTATCCTGACCACCTCTGCTGTCGGCCCGATAAAACATCTTCACCACCGCATGCCTGTGCGCCTACCCGAAACCCAATGGAATAACTGGCTCGATTGGGATGTGAGCGGGGATGCGGTTCTCGGCACGATGAAGGGTAGTGAAGATTTGGACTATTATGACGTGGAGACTAAGGTCAATTCAGGCCGGGCCAGCGGGGCAGAGTTAATTAGGCCCGTTTAACCCACCTGAATATTAAACTCATAAGCCAGCACCGCGAGTGCCACCAATAACCCCACCCAGACAGCGGCGTTTATTTTGACGGATATTGAGGCTTTTTTCTGTGAGACCCATGTTCTTGGCCGCACGCCTTTATAGACGAAAATGAGCTGTGCGGAGAGGACGGCGCAGACCACATTTAAGCCGAGGAGCAGGGCAGAGCCTATGGCTTTTTCATAGTCTCCTGCGCCTAAGAACAGAGCCGAGGCGACGGAAGGCGGGAGCAGGGCAACGGCGACCATCACGCCGACCAATGCCGAGGAGATTCCTGTTGAGAGTGATAAAGCGGCGGCGGCCCCTGAGGCGAGGGCAAGCGCGATAATCTCTGGCCCTATGACCGTGCGACTGACCATTTCAAAGCTACCCACATTGACGGGCATGAAAAAGGTGAGTGCATAGGCAAAGCCGAAACCAACCAATAAACCCGTTAGGGCTGTCTTGGTGGCCTTTTTCATCAAGGATAAATCCCCAAGCGCCACTGCAAGCGCAAAGGCCAAAATGGGGCCGAGCAGGGGTGCAATCACCATGGCGGCAATGACGATGGCAACGCTATCGCCGTTCAAGCCTATGGCGGCAACTATTGAGGAGAGCACCGTCAGGATGATAAAATCCCAATTGAGCTGACAATCATTGGAGACTTTTTGGTAAAGCTCTTCGCGCAAGGACACGGTCTTAGCTTTGGCCTTCTTCTCCTCATCATCTTGGGCTTTGGGTTCGTCTTCTTCAGGGCGGGGCAGGGTCGCTTCGATCGGCATGACAACGACACGCCAGTTTGGGGATGCGCTGAGCAGGTCTTGCAAATCATCAATTAGCTGTTGCCCTTGGCCTTTGGCGACGACAATTTCAACGGCCTTTTCGTAGCGCCCATAGCCGCTATCCATAGACCAATCGACAGGTTTGGCGGTGTTCAGAATTTCGATAACGGCGTCGGCTTTATCGGCGGGAAAATTGGCTTTAATAAATCGCATCAGGGTCTCCAATCTGCCATAGCTGCGCCGCGCTTTCCAACAGGTCTGTCTTCTCCGCGCGTTGTATCAACAGAGGTATAGCGTTCAAGCTCTGCGTTGAACTCTGCCCCGACAATTACAACAAAGGCCGTTAGCCAGAACCATATCAGCAAGATTATAACGGCGCTAAGGCTGCCGTAAATGGCATTGTAATTGCCAAAGGATGTTACGAATTTTGAAAAGGCATAAGACAGTCCCAACCAAGAGACTGTTGTCAGAACAATACCAGGGAAGACCCAGCGTTTCTTGGCGGGGCGGCGACTGGGGCCAAAGCGGTAAACAATGCCCGAAGCAAACCCAAACATGGAAATCAGAATAATCCACGGCAGAAATCGTGTGAAGACTTCGACAACAGGGTCGAGCCGAAGCAAAGATAGCAAAGCCGGAAGCCCGACAATCACGGCCAAGGCAATCCAAACAAAGATAATCATAGACAGTGTCATAGACCCTGCCAGCGCGTAAAACACACCAAAGCTTCGGGTTTCACGCTCACCATAGGCGATATTCATGGCCCGCATAATGGCGCGAATGCCCGACCCAGCGGACCAGAGCGCGACGAGGAGGCCGATAGCAATACCCAGCCCCAAATTAGAGTCCGGCGCGGTGACAATGGCTGTAATTTGCTGATTAATAACGGCCCAAGCATCCGCGGGCAAAACATCACTCACGCTTAACAATAGCTGTTGGACTTGCTGTGGGTCTGCAAAAAAACCATAGATCGACAAACAGGCTGTCAGAAGCGGGAATACGGCCAGCAGGCTAAAGAAAGCCACGCCCGCCGCGACGACCGGCACATTATCCTTCTCCACTTCGCGGATCGTGTTTTTAATAACATTCCACCAATCCAAAGGCTTTAAATCCAAAGGGCTGTTCGCTGAGCGCAAGGGATCTGGAATGTCGAGCCGGTCAAGCTCGCGCTGTTTGCGGGTTTTTCGTGCCACTATTTTTTCGGCGCAGGCTGTGGACGGGTAAAAACAAGTTCAGTTTCAGACGAGGCTTTTTTATCCAGCTTATATCCGTCCAAATTGAAGTCCTTCAGCCCTTCGGCGCGGTCGATGCGGTTTTGCATAATCCAGCGCGCCATCAGGCCCCGTCCAAACTTGGCATAATACATCAACGCCCGCGCTTTACCGTCTTTGACGTTGAGAAATTTCGCCGTGATGACAGGGTGGGTCATGGTTTTTCTATCGACGGCTTTGAAATATTCATTTGAGGCGAGATTGATGATGGTGGTGTCATTATGACTGTCCAAATCTGAATTCAAAGTTTCAGCAATGGTGCTGCCCCAAAATTCATAAAGCGAATTGCCTCGTTTCGTGGCGAGCTTTGTGCCCATCTCAAGGCGGTAAGCCTGTATCGCGTCCATGGGGCGGAGGACACCGTAGAGCCCTGAAAGAATGCGCAGATGAACTTGAGCATATGCGAGGTCCTTATCGCTCATCGATTTGGCTTCGAGCCCCCAATACACATCGCCGTCAAAGGCCAGCCCTGCAGGTTTGGCGCTATTGCTTTTGCCGTCCAGATTAAAAGCCTTAAATCGCACGGCGTTGAGTTCAGCCAGGTTATCGCTGATATGCATGAGCTTTTTCAGGTCAGACGCGGATTGGGTTTTCGCGACTTTAGCCAGTTCCACCATATCCTGTTTCAAAACAGGGGCTGTGACGTCCAGCGAGGTCGCCGCGGGGTCAAAGTTCAATTTTTTAGCGGGGGAGAGTAGAGTAATCATGGTTAAATCCTTTCCTCATAACATCGAAACGGGACATCCGCCTCTGTATGCGTGGGTTCACGATGTGAAGAGAATAACGTCCCAAATACGCTTTACAAGGGAATTGGCGCGTGACTTGCACGGATTTCATAAAGAAATTTGGAGATCACGATGCAAAGTGGACAAACAAGAGCAATATTAGTCCGTAAAGCGCGGGCCGGCATGACAAATAATGAGATTTTACGCGAAAAACGCTTAGGCGATTTGGCGTGGCAAATGACTGTAGCGACGCAAAAGCTGTCTGCGTGTCCCGAAGAAAAACAGACGGTAAAAGCCCGGCTCGAAAGACTCTATGGTCAAGCCAAAGCCGAATATGAACGTATCAAATTTGAGCTTGAGATCGAAAATGCTGCGCAGGATTACGGTGTATATATAGGCTAGATGCCGCCTTGCTTAGCTAAGCGTGAGCATAAACCGTTTGGTTGAGTGTTTTCAAAGCGTGCTGCGCATCTATCAAATTTGTATAATCGATGGGACGTGGCCACTCAGACAAACAGGCTTTTGTAAATCTTTGAATGTTATGTTCAAGCTTTTCAGCGGCCTGTTCAAAACTAGTTTTCTGATCATAATCAAATATATAAGACATAGTCGCGGCCTTTCTTCAACGGTCTCCCCATTTGCTGTGAAGTAAAATGAGCAGGATTGGCTTGAGGGGGAGGGAAGTGCCAATCCTGCTGTCTTTTTGCAAAATGATTAGGGGTTATCATATTTGCGGTTGATCTCTAAGGGGAGGAAGAGATGAAACCTATAAACGACATTGCGCGAACACGTTCAATAAAACTGGCCGTGATAAGTTTGTGATGTGAAAGAGAGGGCTACGCGCCGTGCGTGGCATCCGCTAAAGATTTGACCAAAGCGAGCGCGGCTTTAGGGCCATTTTCATGCAGTTCTTTGACGATAGCTGAGCCGACAACGACGCCGTCAGCATCCTTAGCAACCTCTGCGGCGCGCTCAGGCGTTTTTACGCCAAAGCCGACGACGACGGGAAGGTCACTGGCTTTGCGCACTTTGGCGACTTGCTCTGTCACTGAGGCCGCTTGGCTGAACGCCGCGCCCGTAATGCCCGTCATGGAGACGTAATAGACAAACCCTTTTGTGCCCGCGACAACGCGGGGGAGGCGGGCATCATCTGTTGTGGGGGTAGCCAAGCGGATAAGCGCTAAATCATGCTGTTCAAAGGCGGCGCGCAGTTCACTATCTTCTTCTGGCGGCAGGTCCACGATTATCGCGCCGTCCACACCGGCCTCCTTCGCAGCTTTGGCAAATTTGGAATAGCCCATGTGATGCACGGGATTGCAATAACCCATAATGATGATGGGGGTCGTGTCGTTACTTTTGCGGAACTCGGTCGCCATGGCGAGGATGGTCGTCAGGGTTGTTCCTGCTTTGAGGCTACGGAGCCCTGCCTCTTCAATTGTCGGCCCATCAGCTGCCGGGTCGGTAAAGGGCATGCCGAGTTCGATAATATCCACGCCGTTTTCGGGCAGGGCATTCAAGACAGCTTGCGAGGTCGCCCGATCAGGATCACCGCCCATAATATAGGCGACAAAGGCGGCTTGGCCTTTGGTTTTGCGGGCGGAAAAAACACTATCTATACGTTGAGTCATAACGGCCTGCTCCTTAAGGGGAACAGGCCGCCATTACCAGAAAAAAACCAGCTTTGTTAGGGAAGGGGGAACCTTACATAGCCAGTTCTGGAGTATTATTTTTTCGTGATTTCTTCCGCTTTGTCTCCAGCGCTTTCAAGGTCTTGGCCGACGCCTTCAATTGTGTTGCAAGCTGACGCTAAGAGCGTAAGACCCGTCACAGTAAAGATAGCGATTTTTTTTGTGATTGAATTTTTCATGGTTTTCTCCGAATTACTTGAGATATAACTCAGCAAGCTTAGGTTGGTTCCCAAAGAATGAAAGAAATTTATGCTTGGGAGGTTTATTTTTACATCCATGGTCATTTAGCAACGTGAAGAAATCCAACAGTGTCATCATGTAGACTTTTTACATCACGCCAAGGCAAAAACCGGACAACGGAGAAGGGGTAAATCCGTGTTGGGCCTATAAGTTACCGCCGCAGAAGGAGATGAGTGACGGCTTATAACGTGCGGGCAAGTTGCCTCGCGTAATGTAGAAAATTGTAGGTTACAGATGGGTTCCAAAAAAGATGTGAGTTTCTTATTTTATAAAAATTTTAATTTTTTAGGACGGAGGTCTTGCATCAATAAGCCTTCCCATTCTCCGCATCCGTCCCCTCACTAATATGCTCACCCAGCGCATCCGCTATCGTAAACACATCTTTATCGCCGCGGCCGCACATATTCATAATAATCAGCCCGTCTTTGCCAAGCTCTTTGGCCAGATCAACGGTGCGCGGGATGGCGTGGCTGGGTTCTAAGGCGGGGAGGATGCCTTCTAAGCGCGCGCATTCTTGGAACCAGTGCAGGGCTTCGTCATCTGTGGCACTGACATATTCCGCGCGGCCTATGTCGTGGAGGTACGCATGTTCTGGGCCAATGCCGGGATAGTCGAGTCCCGCCGATATACTATGGGCGTCTTTGATTTGGCCGTGTTCGTCCTGCAAGAGATAGGTGCGGTTGCCATGGAGCACACCGGGCGTTCCGCCTGTCAGGCTCGCCGCGTGCAACCCGCTATCAACGCCGCGCCCGGCCGCTTCGACACCGATCAGGCGTACAGATGTTTCGGGCACAAATTCATGGAATAAGCCCATCGCATTTGATCCGCCGCCAATACAGGCAACCACGGCGTCAGGCAGGCGGCCTTCGCGTTCTAAGATTTGCTGTTTCGCTTCGCGGCCAATAATGGCTTGAAAATCACGGACCATTGCGGGGTAGGGATGCGGGCCCGCCACTGTGCCGATACAGTAAAACGTATCGCCGACATTGGTCACCCAATCGCGCAAGGCTTCATTCATCGCGTCTTTTAGGGTCGCCGTGCCGCTATGTACGGCGCGGACTTCGGCGCCAAGCAAGCGCATACGAAAGACATTGGGCTTTTGGCGGACAATATCCGTAGCGCCCATATAGACGATACATTTCAGGCCAAAGCGTGCGGCGACGGTGGCCGTGGCTACGCCGTGCTGTCCCGCGCCTGTCTCGGCGATAATACGCGTCTTTCCCATGCGTCTCGCGAGCAGGATCTGGCCCATGCAATTATTGATTTTATGCGCGCCCGTGTGATTGAGCTCATCACGTTTGAAATAAATTTTCGCGGAGTCACCATTGTTTTCTTGGCGAGCAAATTCGGTCAGGCGTTCAGCGTAATAAAGCGGGGACGGACGTCCAACATAATGGTTGAAAAAATCATCGAGCTCGGTTTGAAAAGCGGGGTCAGCTTTGGCTTCCTCATAAGCTTTCTCAAGCTCTAATATAGGCGTCATGAGCGTCTCGGCGACATAACGCCCGCCAAAATCGCCAAAGCGGCCATTCTCATCCGGCGTATTTATATTTTTAGGCTTACCCATTCTGTTTATCCTTGGTTGTGAACCGCTTTCATAAAGTCTTTAATTTTTGCGGCATCTTTTATGCCTGCACTCGCTTCAAGGCCAGAGCTAACATCAAGGATAGGCGCATTTGTTCGTGCCACGGCCTCTACTGCATTTTCCGGGGACAGGCCGCCTGCTAGCGCCCATGTTTTTGGTAATGGCGCAGAGCTTAAAATGTTCCAGTCAAAAGACAATCCATGCCCGCCTCTAGCAGATTCCCCTTTTGGCGGTTTAGCGTCATAAAGGAGGAAATTCGCCACACCGGCATAATGCTCTGCCGCTTTCATATCTTCTGCTGTTGCAACCGCGATAGCTTTGATAATGCCAGTCTTTGAATTGCGCGCAATTTCGGCTACGCGGTCTACGCTTTCATCACCATGAAGCTGAATATAATCGGGCTGCATTTGTGCCGCGATGGCCTTGATCAATGCGTCATCAGGATTGACGGTTACGGCTACGGTCTTGGCACTTGATTTAGCAGGTAAAGAGAGCCTAGCGGCGTCGCTTAATGATAATCTCCGAGAGGACTTGGCCTCCACAATAAATCCCAAATAGTTTGCGCCATATAGGATGGCAGATTCAACATCCTCAGCCCGCGTCAGGCCGCATATTTTGACTTTGGTTTCCATGAATTTTGGGCCTTAAAGCAAAATTTACGCCAACAACACCTTTCTTTAAAACTTTTCAGATATGACTGTTCTCAATGAGCTGAAAAATCAGCCTTGATATTGTGCCCATCGGGCCGTGAGTGAAATGGTGAGATATTATGGCTTTAGCGCCTAAGTTACAGATGAAACAGGGTCAGTCCCTGGTTATGACGCCGCAATTGCAGCAGGCGATCAAATTATTACAACTCACCAATATTGAGCTTTCAGCCTTTGTCGAAGAGCAGCTGGAAAGCAATCCGCTTTTGGAACGGGGAACCGGTGATGAAAATCGCCGCGGGGAGGACGTTATCATGGCGCAAGACGCGCCTGAGACCAAAGTCAGTGCAGAGGCACCTGCCGCCAATGCGGATGATATTGATGCGCCGTCTCATGCGATGGATAGCGAAGCAACAGCCTTTGACGTCGCGGCGGATGTGGGCGGCAATGTGGATTGGTCCAAGGCTGGCAGCGGCGGTAGTTTCAATGGTAGTGGAGATTATGATCCTTCCGCCAATATTGCCGCAGAGAAAAGCCTGTCTGAGCATTTGCATGAACAGCTTGCCATGCTGCATTTGTCCGACAAAGATCGCTTAATTGCTAAACACCTTATCGACCATGTTGATGATAATGGGTATTTACGTGCGCAATTAGTCGAAATTGCGGATAATTTGGGCGTCGCAGAAAACCGCGTTTTATCGCTGGTGACACAATTGCAGACCTTTGAGCCAACTGGCGTATTTGCACGTAATCTGTCGGAATGTTTGGCGCTTCAACTGCGCGATGCCGGGGCAATGGACGCAGCCATGCAAGCGCTTTTGGACAATCTTGAGCTTTTAGCCAAGCATGATTTGACCAAGCTGATGAAGCTCTGTGATGTTGATAAAGAGGCGTTGATGGAGCGTGTGAAACGTTTGAAATCCCTCGCGCCTAAACCGGGTCTGGCCTATGGCGGCGAGATGGCGGCGGTTGTCGAACCGGACGTCTTTATCCGCAATACGCCGCAGGGCGGTTGGGCTGTCGAGCTTAACTCTGACACCTTGCCGCGCGTCCTGGTCAATCACCGTTATTACAATGAAATTGCGGCCTTGGGCGGGGACGAAAAGACGAAAGAGTTTATGTCAGAATGCCACGCCAATGCGAATTGGTTGGTCAAATCGCTCGACCAACGCGCCCGCACAATTTTAAAAGTCGCGAGCGAAATTGTGAAACAGCAAGACGGCTTTTTTGCTTACGGTATCGACCATATGCGCCCGCTCAATCTTAAGACAGTGGCCGAAGCGATTGAGATGCATGAGAGTACGGTCTCGCGCGTGACCTCTAATAAATTTATGTCCACGCCGCGCGGTATGTTTGAGCTGAAATATTTCTTCGGCGCGTCAATTCCGTCAATTGGCGGCGGCGAAGCGCATTCTGCGGAAGCTGTGCGTCACAAGATAAAAATCCTCATCGACGAGGAAGTTGAAGGCACGGTCAAGTCAGATGATAAGCTAGTCTCGCTGCTGCGCGATCAGGGCATTGATATTGCCCGCCGCACAGTGGCCAAATATCGCGAAGCTTTAGGCATTCCCAGCAGTGTCGAAAGACGCCGGGTGTTTAAACACGCGGGGTAGCTTGATTTAAGCGGCCCTACTTGGGAGGTAGGGGGAAAAACCCGTTCGTTCTCTCAATATAGTCGCGGTAAGCTTTGCGCTTTTTCATCTCGCGTTCGAGTAAATCACGGCCTGAGACGCGGGTTAAAAGTATCGTCATAATAATCGGCGCGAATATCGTGGTCCAGCCCCAAGGCGCTTGGCAGGCGACGAGCCAAATACCCCACCACATACAGGCATTGCCGAAATAATTCGGATGGCGCGTATATTTCCATAGGCCGGTATTGAGGACAGGTTTATCCTCTTTTGACCCGTCATAGCCCTTGTTCTTCTTCATGAATTTCGAGAGCTGCCAATCGCCAATGGCTTCGAAGAGGAAGCCAATGAGCCAGAGGAGGGCGCCTAGGATTGATAAAAGGCCTAGGCCTGATGGTAAGCTTTTACCTGACGTAGAGATTATATCATATATCTCCGCGTATTGAAAATTTACTACACCCATCGCCACCCAAATCGGAGCGCTGACGATCATAATCAGTACGCCTTGACCGAAATAGACCGTAAAAAGCGTGCGGATGCGCCACGCCATTTCGCTCATGCCCTTTTTCTCAGCGCGCTTTCGCATCGCAATGTAACGTTTATCCTCACCATGGCCGAGATTGCGTTTCGCGAGATAGAGCGAGAGCCGAATACCCCAAGCGATGGGCATAGCCGCTAGGAGAATGAGGTAAGGCGTTTTTACATCAGAGAGATAAAGACACACCGCAGCAACGACTAAAAACCCAAAGCCCCAGAAAATATCAATCAGGCTCGCGTCTTTGACAGCTACGCTAATCGCCCAGAGCAGGGTGAGCAGGCCAAAGACCATTGCCGCTGAATGCGTGAAATTGGTGATGATATCAGCAAGCATTTTAAATCCCCTTTAGCGTGAACATGGCATAGTTACGAAGCGGACGCAAAAAGGGTTGTGCTAACGTCTCAATCATATTCCGTTTCCCGGCCTATTTTATCCGCTCACCCCTGCGAAGGCAGGGGCAAGAACATTGGTATTGAGTATTTCTGTAATTTTGTTCCTATCCCTGCCTTCGCAGGGATGAGCGGTAAATGAATTATCCCCGCTGGGCCTCATAGAGCGCTATCCCTGCCGCCGTCGCAACATTGAGGCTCTCAGCCTGTCCGGGCACAGCTTCGCTCATCATCGGGATTTTTGCGAGTTGGTCACAGGTTTTGCGCACACGTTCGCGTAGGCCGGGGCCTTCAGCGCCCATGACGATGACATGTTTGCCGCCGCCTGAGACCGCGTCTTTCAGCTCAGTCTCTGTTTCGCCCGCGAGGCCCGTCACCATCCAGCCTATGCGCTGTAGGTTTTGCAGTGTGTTAGCAATATTGGTCTCAAGGCAGACGGGAACGCTCTCAAGGCAACCCACGGCGACTTTGGCAAGTGCGCCTGAGAGGGGCGGGGCTTTACGGGTCTGCATGACCAAAGCCCTTACGCCAAAAGCCGAGCAGAGCCGCAGCATCGCCCCCACATTATGCGGGTCAGTAATCTGGTCAAGCACGAGGATAAGTCCGTCACCCTCCTCATCGGCGATAGCCTCAAGATCTGGCCATTCTAGCGGCGCAGCTTTCAGCGCGATGCCTTGATGCACAGCATCGCGCGGCACCGCTTTATCGAGCACATTGGGCAGGACGATTTTGGGCGGCGGCGCGCTTTGCGGAAGGGTATATCGGACAGCGGAATGCTCGGTCAGCAGGATCTCATGAATGGTGCGGCGCGGGTTAGCGAGCGCAGCTTTGCAGGCATGCGCGCCCCATATCCAGCCCGATCCACCCTCATGTCCTGAGCCTGAACGGCGCTTGCGTCCGTGCTCAACAGATTTAGCTTTGAGTTTAGGGGAGCGTGGACGAGTCGTCGCTCCATGAGAGCGCATTCCATAGGCCCTTTTGCGTCCATCGGGGCCGTCAGATTGAGATTCATTAGATTTTAACGCTTTTTTGCCTGATTTTCTTTGAAATCCGCTATTGCGTGAATTCTTTGACATCTCTATATACCCGTTTGAATTTAAGACACTGTCTCTGTTCGTTGTGCCGCTAACACGTTAGCGGGCCGACTTACAGAGCCTTTTTTGTTGGAGGCAACACATTAATAGCAAGCCGCCTTAACCAAGCGGTTTTTAGGTAGGACAGGTGGCCGAGTGGTTAAAGGCGTCAGACTGTAAATCTGATCACTATGTGTACGTTGGTTCGAATCCAACCCTGTCCACCACTAACGAAAAAGTAGAGCGCGGGCGTTGTGTAGTGGTAAGACCTCAGCCTTCCAAGCTGATGACGCGAGTTCGATTCTCGCCGCCCGCTCCAAGAATGTCTCAGGAAGCTGAGAAGAAACGTTTAAACCCCGGTCAATAATGACCACAACATGTGAGAAGTAGACATGGCAAAAGAAAAATTCGAGCGTAATAAGCCGCATGCGAACATCGGCACGATTGGTCACGTTGACCATGGTAAGAC